>Ga0181344_1000222_pt1 | contig 24005 bp, 33 predicted proteins | sample Su13VDMLBDD_FD_130098 | JGI IMG/M metagenome (GOLD analysis project Ga0181344, IMG submission 130098) | Freshwater viral communities from Lake Michigan, USA - Su13.VD.MLB.D.D | ecosystem: Environmental > Aquatic > Freshwater > Lake | place: USA: Michigan | collected 2013-07-15
GATGCTTGGAGTTGTGATATAGATAAATCGGCGGATAATTCTCCTTATCATATCCAAGATGATGTTTTAAATCATCTAAATGATGGTTGGGATATGATGATTGGCTTTCCTCCTTGTACTTATTTAACTGTTGCTGGTAATAGATACTATAAGGATGGAGATCCAAAGAGAGTTGCAGCGATTGAGTTCTTTAAAGCTCTCTATAATGCTCCAATTCCATTCATTGCTCTAGAAAATCCCGTTGGAGTTCTCTCTACAAAGTTCAGAAAGCCTACACAAATTATTCATCCTTGGCAATTTGGCCATAGCGAGAAGAAAAGAACTTGCTTATGGCTGAAAAATCTTCCCAAATTAGTTCCTACTAAGATAGTAGACAAGGGAATTTGTGAAATTGAACGATATTCTGGGTTTTATGACAATGCTCAGAAGGTTCGTTCGTTAACTTACAAAGGAATTGCGGAGGCAATGGCAGACCAATGGCTAAAATTCGTAATCCAGCAGCTCCAAAGTTCCAATCAGGAAGAATCTTAAGCTCTATGAAGAAGAAAATTACCAAGTTTGCTAAGGGTAATTTCAACAGAGGTTCATCTAGACCCCCTAAAAATGTCAAATTTGGCTGATTCTGTTCCAGCTAGGCTGGAAAGTGGTTATAAGCTGGTAAAGTGGAAGCCTGTTTTTGATATGATTGTAGCAGGTCATATCTTAGGCAAGACGAATAAGGAACTTGCTGAAGAGTTTGACTTTACTCCAGTACATATCTCTAACATTCTCAAGTCTGACCCAGCTAAGGCATTAATTGCTGAGGCTCACAAGAAGATTAGAACTAAGGTTCTTGAAGAGTCTGAGGATGTAGTAGACATTCAGTCAAGAATTAGACTGAAGGCTCTGCAAAGAGCAGAGGATTTCTTGAATAATGATGAAGCAGCAAGAAATTCTCCATTTGCATATATGAATACGATCAAGAGTTTCACTCAGATGTCTGCTGCTAGTGCTCCATCACCAACAGTAAATGTCCAAGTGAACAATGCTACCCAGGTGAACAACATCAAGGCTGAACACTTTGATAGATTGTCTAAGGCTCTTGAGATTTCTGCAGGAATTCCTGAACTCGGCCCTTCTGAATGAATGATGTACGAATCTATTCGCCGGATGAAGTAGCTGAAACGAGAAGAAAGGGAGAAGAGAAGTTAGGAGATTTGACTTCTGACCAAGTTAGACATCTAAGACACAAGGCTAAGAATGATTTATTCTTTCTTGCTTATGGAGTTTTAGGTTATGATAAGTTATCAAGGAATCTTCATTTACAACTGTGTAAGTGGTTACAGTCCTTTGATAACTCTCAGTATCGTCTAATTCTTCTTCCTCGTTCTCACTATAAGTCTACTATCACAACTATCTCTGACTCTATTAGAATCGCACTTCCTGATGACCTAGGAACATCTCCATATCCTAGAAATCTTGGAATGAATGCTCGTATTCTACTAGCTCACGAAACTGACTCATCAGCTCAGAGATTCCTCTCTTCTATTAGAGACTTCATCTATCGCTCTGATGTTCTTCTCGCTCTCTTTCCTGAGATTACTCCTACGAAGGGAAGAACAGATAACAAGGGTGAGTTAGAACTGAATAGAGATAAGATTTGGTCTGAGCCAACTTTCTCTACGATGGGTGTGGGTGGTAAGAAGCAAGGCGCACACTTTGATTATATCAAGGCGGACGACCTTCAGGGTGAGAGTGCTACCTACTCTAAGTCAGAGAAAGCTACTCTTATTCAATGGACGGATAACTTACAGTCGTTCTTAGTTACTCCAACAACAGACCATATTGATTTCGTAGGTACTCGATGGGCTTTCGATGATGTATGGAAGCACATTATGAATACCTATGAGGATGAGTTAAAGGTTTATTCAAGGTCTGTTGAAGAGTATGATCCTAGTGTAAAGAGAAAGGTTCCTATCTTTCCTGAGCAGTTCACAGAGAAGTCTCTAAATATTCTTCGAAAGAATAAGAGAGTCTTCAATGCTCAGTATCTGAATAATCCTTCTGAAGGTGCTTCTCGATTCGAGCCTGAGTGGAGAAGATACTATAACTATAATGGAAGAGATGTTCAGGTGTTTGATGGAGAGAATCACTATGTGTATCAGATAAGTGATTTGGATAAGGTCATTCTTGTTGATCCAGCAGTGACAGGTAACTTTGGTTATTGTGTTACTGGGATGAATCATAAGGGTGAAGTGTTTGTTCTTGAGTCATATAAGAGAGAATGGTCACAACCTGACTTTGTGAACTTCTTATTCTCTCAAGTAATCAAGTGGAATCCTCGTTGTGTGGTGATTGAAGACCAGTTGTTTATGGTTCTCTATCAGCACTGGTTAACGAGAGAGATGGCTGCAAGAAGAACTAAGTTCAAGATTGAACAAGCTAAGACTAGAAATAAGCAGAAGGAGGAGAGAATTATGGGATTAGCTCCTTACTTTGCTGCTGGTCAAATCTTCTTCCATCAAGAACAGTATGATATTAATGAAGAGTTTGATGAATTCGGTGCCTCCGATAATATCCATATTCTCGATGCACTAGCCTATGGCCCTGGATTCTGGCGTAAACCTCCTCAGATGAATGTCCTTCAATCTAATCAGGCTGCGGAGCGATTTATTTTGAAAGGTAGAGATTCGGTTACTGGGTATTCATCTATGTATGACGAGGACTAAATGAACAAGCAAGCTTTAATTGCTCTACTCATCTCACTTTCTGGTCTTGCTTTACATCCAGAAATCCTTGGAGTTCTCCCTTCTAAGGTTGCTACCTTTGTTAGCTTGACTGGAATTGTTCTCCAAACATTTGCTAAGTCAATCAAAGATGCCTCCACGGAAGAGTAAGAAGACTCCTTCAGAGATTCAAAGAAGAATTGATAGAAAGAAAGAAGCTCTTCCTGCTGAGAGAGTTAACCAAGACCAGTATGGTTATGTATCTGGTTCTCTTCAATATATGAGAGATAACAGAGCGAGCCTGTCTCCATCTCAAAAAGCTCAGTTGGATGATATTGAAAGAGCCAGAAGAGAGAACTATGATCCTATTGTAAGTGTTAGGATTCCTAATTATGTACAACCAAATGGAAGACAGATTCCAGCTTTTAGAAATAACAATCCAGGAAATATTAGAAGTACACGAACTGGAGAGTTTATTAGATATGACAATCCCGCCGCGGGAGCTCAAGCCTTAGAGCAACAGCTGAGAATTGATTCGGCGAGAGGATTGACTGTTGAGGAGTTTGTTTATAAGTATGCTCCTCCTGGAGAGAATGACACAGAGAAATATATTCGTCAGTTAAGCAACTCGACTGGTGTGAATAGAAACTCTGTGATTAGACAGGTTCCTTTAGCTGAGCTAACTAACTTTATTGCTATGAAGGAATCTGGTTCTAGAGTTGAACGTCAATCCCAATCAGCTTTCCAAGGTCGGGGAGCAGGAGCTAAGTTCTAATGAAGAAGTTTTGGGAAAGCAAGAATCCTAAGAAAGAATCTAAAAAGTTAACTCCCGCCCAAAAGACTGCGGCAAAGAAAAGGGCTAAGGCGGCAGGAAGACCTTATCCTAATTTAGTTGACAATGCTGCGGTTGCGCGGAGCGCGGGGAAGCGAGCGTAGCGAGCGGGGCGGCGGGATGCGTGAGCGATAACTGAACTCTCGCAAGACGCAGTTAAGGGGTTGGGCGCAAGCAAAACTATCCACTACGGGAAGAACTATGCCTATCAAATCAAAGCAACAAGCTAAGTTAATGTATGCTGCTGCTTCTGGTTCTGTTAAGAATGGACCATCTAAGAAAGTAGCTAAGGAGATGATTGCTAAGACTCCTAAGAAGAAGATGGCTAGAATGATGAGAGGTAAGTAATGGCCGCTCTAGACGAACTTCATATTCCTTCATCTATTACTCCTTTTGCAGAGAAGGAAATTCCTACTACAGATTCTACAGTTAAGCTCTCTTCTCCTGAAAAGGTTAGAGAACTAGTCTCTAGATTCTTCTGGTTATGGTATCAAGATAACTACCATAAGGTTGCCTTCCGAGTTTCCTTATTCAGAAGCTTCATTAAGGTATCAATTTATGTTCATCAGTTAGAAGATTTATTCATCTCACTCTTTGGCCCAAAAGATGGCGTATCCTCCTGAGATTTATTTAGGTGATGAGCAAGAAGAGGGCCTTAAGAATAAGCTTCGATTTGTTATCGACAATCATCGTGCTGAGCGTTCTGGCTGGGTTGATGATTTAAGACGATATCAAAAGGACTACTGGGCTTCTCCTAATGTAAAGGAAAAGGTTTATCCTTTCGTTGGTGCATCTAATCTAGTGATTCCTTTAACAGCTATCGTGACTGAGGCTGTTCACGCTAGAGTAATGCAGAGACTCTTTAGCTTAGACCATCTTGTTAGTTGTAAGTTCAATGATCCATTCTGGTCTAAGTATGACAGACCAATTGAACGTTGCTTAGATTGGCAACTGATGGATCAAATGAAGATTCGGGACCAGTTTGAGAACGTTGCATTAGAGATTATCAAGCTTGGTACTGGAGTAATGAAGGATGGTTATAGAAGAGTAGAGAAGACTATTGTTGCAGATGGTGAGCCTGTAACAACTGTTCAATACGCTGGTCCGTGGGTTGAACCAGTACCGCTCGCTAATTTCTTAATGCCCTTCACCTCACAAGACCCACAGACATCTGATTGGGTTGGTGAAGAACACACAGACAACCAATATCAATTTCTTTTAAATGAACAGACAGGCCTATTTAGACCAGGAAGCTATCAAGCATTAACAACCTGGTTCACTGCTACATCTCAGGTAAATCTTTCTTCACAGCCATATACTCAAGAGTTAGATGTTCTTGAGAATCAACAACCAGTTTGGCCTACTAGAATTGGTTGGTATGAGATTTATATGCCGTGGAGTTCTGATGATGAGAGATTAGCAGGAAGAAAGAAGGAGATTGTAGTCCTCTATCACTATGATTCCAATACTGTCTTAAGCATTAGAGATAACTGGAATCCAGATGGTCGTCGGCCTTATGAGCTTGGCGTCTATATGAAGGTAGAGAATCGTTGGGCTGGTATTGGTGTTGCAAAGCAGAGCGAGCAATTCCAGAGAGAAGTAACTGTTCAGCATCGTCAGAGATTAGATGCAGGTACTCTGGCCAATGCGAATATGTTAAAGGTTAAGAAGTTAAGCGGTGTATCGCCTAACGAACCTGTATTCCCTGGTAAGCTTTGGTTTGTAGATGAGATGGATGATGTGATGCCATTCCAATTAGGAGGCACATATCCTGCAGCATCTAACAATGAGCAACAAACACTTTACTATGCACAACAACGCTCGGGCATTAATGAACTTACTTTAGGGATGCCTCAGGCGGGAACTCCCGGCACAGCCACATCTGATATGGCTCGTGTTCAGGAGTCTGGTTTAAAGTTTGATTATAATATTTCAAATATCAGAAATATGTTAACTAGAGTCATTACTAATACTGTGTGTAACATTCACACATATGGTTTATCTGATCCAAGATATTATGACTTCATTCCAGAAGGCAGAATGATTGAGCAGTTCTTCCAACTGCCTATCTCACTCTTACGCTCTGGAATCATTTGTAAGTTTGAAGTCGTTGGTCAGTCAGCCAACAAGGTATTAGATAGAAACAATTGGCTACAGTTAACTCAAATCTTTACACAATACTATCAGAATGCGATGGGTGTAGCACAGATGACTCAGCAACCCCAACTTGTTCTAGCTGTTGCTCTGCAGTCACTCAATGCTTCAACTATTGCATTCAGACATATCCTAGAATCTTATGATATTCCAAATCCAGACAAACTAACTTTATCTTCTTTAATCAATGGACTTATCCCAAGTAGTGAAGGGCCAGGACAAAATCTTGGAGGAAGTCAGGGATTTGGCGCGCCGAACTCAGTTCCAATCGGCGCTCCGACTGATACAGGAAATCCAACTTCAGTACCTACGATCATTGGGTGATTCTCCTGATGACCCTTACAAGATGTCAGTAGCAAAAGGAAAGTACCAAGCAGCACACTTTATTCACTCCGCTTTATACCAACTATTCGTTGAGGCTCAAAGAAATGACAATTCCTCCAATCAATCCAGACACAATCCCGTCAGAGAATCCCAACACGCCGACCTCTATGAGTCAGCCGGCAACTCAGCTCCCTACTGAGCTTGAATTATTAAGAGCTCAAGTTGGTCAGTTAACGGGAATTGTTCAACAATTAGCAACATCTCAGCAGCCTCGTCCACAAGAGCCACAGTATCAACCAATGCAGGTTAATCCTGATGATTGGTCTGACCCATCTCGCGCTCCTACAATTATGCAAGAGATGATTCGTAGAGAGATTAGTCAGGCTGTGGCTCCGCTGGACAACTTCCGTAAGCAGTTTGATAGAACTAATACTTATAATGTAATCAAGCAACAGGTTAAGAATTCCAATCCACAGCTTGCTAGATATTGGAATCATATCGAGCCTTCACTTGATGCTACATTTGGTACTGGGCAGATTGACGTTAATCCTCAGTTAGTTCTTTATCAGGCTCAAGCAACACTCGGAAGCATTATGTTAACTAATCCATCATTATTAAATCCAACTCCTGCTCCAGCTACACCAATGATTCCACCATCTGGAGCAACTCCACCATCTCTCCCAAATCCTTCTCAGAATCTTCGTCCTCTGTCTGATAACGAGGCCAAGATTGCCCGCGAGAGGGGGCTCACCCACGAGCAATACTTGCAAATGGCTGAGGGAAGTGCTATTGTTATCTCACCGAAGTTCGGCAAGGAGTAATTAAAAATGGCAATCGAGCGTCCTACAATCAATCTATCTAAGAAGACTAACCCAACCGAAGAACTTCGTAAGGAGTTCAGAGCAAAGGCTGCTCGTGTTGTGAGCAGAAGTTTTCTTATCGATCGCCTAAATGTCGAACTTCCATCTGATGTTTATGGTGAGTGGGTGGCAGATAATCCCGTTTCAATCGCCGAAGCACAAGCTCTAGGATTCGAAATCGATAAGGATTACGCTACCAAGAATAAACTTCACTCCAATGCAGCAGGTGAGGCTAAGGTCGGCGATGTAATTTTTATGACTATGCCAAAGTGGATGAAGGAAGAGTTAGATATTGTTAAGAAGGAAGAATACGAGCGGCATCACGGAGTCCGCAAGGGTTCTAAGCCCGCTGAAGAGGCAGAGTATGCACGCAACATTTCGAGAGAAACTCCGCTTATCAATGAATCGAAGACAGATAATCGAGAGATTACGTCCTTAGTTTCTGACTAACTCTTTCTTATAGGTGATTTATGGCAGTTATTATGCAGCCAGCGAGAACTGCTCCTGGTGCTGTTCCTTCAGTTGTTTATGGTCAGTATGCTTCTGCTGACTCAATTGTTCAGGGTTCTGTTCTTACTTTAACTTCTGGCGAGTATACTTTAGCTGGAACTGACCCAGCATTAATTGCTGGTGTTGCTCTCCAAGCTAAGGATACTGCTCCTGGTTATCAGGCAGCAAACAATCCTGTTCCAATCACTGGCCGTCAGCAGAAGATTTCTGTTGCTCAGGCAGATAGAACTGCTGTGTTTTCTGCAACTCTTACTAACGGTTCTTCTACTAGAGTTGCTCCTGCACAGACAGATGTTGGTGCTCAGTATGGCATCACTGCTTATTCTGGTGTTTGGACTGTTGATAAGGCGAAGACAACGACTTCTGCTCGCGTTTCAATTGTTGGTATTGATACCGAGATGAATCTTGTTTTCTTCAAGTGGCTCGCCGACCACATCTACGGCGCAACCTGATAACTAAAGGAGATTAAATAGAATGTTAGTCCAAGGCGCATTTAATGCTCTATTCCGTCCAGGTCTTAGAGCAGATTTCCGTGATAACTATGAGATGTATCCGCCTGAGTATTCGGCATATCTCAAGACTTCAACGATGTCGACTCCTGAGCTTCGCGCTGTTGTTATCGCGGGCCTCAACAGACTAGTTGAAATTGGTGATGGTGAGCCAGTTACTTATGACAATCCGAAGATTTCTCCGGTTGTTATGGGTGTTGATAGAGAGTTCGCTCTCGGCTTTATGCTCACTCGTAAGACTGTTGAAGATGATCAGTATGGTAAGGCCAATCAAGCTGCGAAGTGGCTTGGTCAGGCTACGAGAATGACTGAAGAGTATCGTTCTGCTGCTCTTCTTGACGATGCCTTTACTGGTTCTACCTTTAAGGGTTTCGACAATCTTTCTCTTTGCAACACTGCTCACACTCTTCTTGGTTCGGATTCAACTGCGTCGAACGCTCTTTCGACTCCAGTTGGTCTTTCGATGACTGGTATCACTGGTCTTCAGAATCTTGCAATGAGACTTGTTGACGAGAACGGCAATCCAATGCGTTCTATGCCGCGTAAGCTTATCATCAGCAACACTGCTGGTGAGCTTAACAAGGCTCGTCAAATCTTCTCTTCGGAGAAGGAGCCATTCACAGCAAACAATACTGACAACGCTCTTCGTATGGAGTTCGGTCAGCCAGAGATTGTTGTGTCGCGCTTCAAGTCTTCACAGAAGTCTTACTTCTTAGTTGATGACCGCCTCAACGATGCACACTTCGTGACTCGTCGTGCGCCAACCTTCAGCGATGATTTCGACTTCAATACCGATGTTGCACTTTACAAGGTGTCAACTCGCTTCTTAATCTGGTTCGTCGATTGGAGAGGTTGGTTCGGCTCCAACCCAACCTGATAAGGAGGAACAATGAGTTCAGCTCCTGCTACTAATCTTTCCAATCTCCAACTTCAGCAGAGCGATGGTGATGTTGGTCAGATTGGCGGGATTGTAAAGCGCTTCACTGTTGCTTCAACAATCTTACTCGGAGATGTTGTTTATATCTCCGCTGCCGAGACTGTTGCTAAGTCAACTACAAATTCCAACTACGCCAAGTTTGCTGGTATTGTGGTTGGTGGTTCATCGTTTGATGTCAGTGGTGCAATCAATGTTGATTCAACTCTCATTGGTCAAACTGCTGCTGTTAGCGGTGGATGGGTTTTAGTTATGATTTCTGGAATTGGTTACATTAAGTCTGACGGTGCAATTCTTGCCGGCTCGACTGTAATTCCAGATGCTTCTGTTGCTGGAGAGTGCGATGTCGCAGGCTCAAATCCTGGATATACTTTAGGAATTGCGCTTGAGGCTATTTCGGATGGTAGCGTTGGTCGCCTACTTATCCGTCCTTTCCTCGACGAAGCCTAATCCTTAACTGATTATAGGGAGTAATAATTTGCTCCCTATAGTCAAGGGGTTTAAAATGGATTTTCCAGCTTGTCCTTATGAAGCAAGAAAGGCCAAGATTCAATCTAACACATATCTTCGGCCTTTGATGAATGATGTTGAAGACGAAGATGATGATATGGAGGATGATGATTAATGGCTTTAGGTGATAAGAGACTTAAGTCTAAGATGAGAGAGATGGATACCAAGGAAAGACTTTCCTCTGGTACTTCAGCTACTTCTCTTCCAGCAAGAAGCTATGGTGTAACTTCTGTTCCTACTTCAGCAAGAGCAAGTTTACCTGCTCCTTCTATGCAAGTAGAGTTACCTTCAACATTCTCTAGAGATATCGAGTCTGTTAGAAGAATGACTTCTACTTCTCGTCCTAGAAAGTCTGCTTCTACTGAATTAGCTAGAACGGCTGCTCCAACTGCTTCTCCTCGTGGGCCACAAGTTTCTATGCCTATGAGAAGTCCTTCTCCGAAGATGAGTTCGATGTATACATCGATGCCGGAGAAAAACTTAGGAGTTCGTAGGTCTGCCGCTCCTATTGTAATTAGTGCTCCAGCTCCTTCTAGAAGTTCTACTCCAGCTCGTTCAGCACGTTCAGCTCAATCAACTCCTGCTCGTCCAACTTCTACAGCTAAGCCTGCTCCAAGAAGACAAGCTCCTTCTGTATCTGGAATGAGTTCTTCTACTAAGAAGAAGCAAGACGAGCAAATGTCTGCAATGCGTGCTAGAGTTGAGCAAGGAAGAAATACAGACTTTGCTGGCCTTGGCGCTTCAATGTATTCAGGTTTTTCTAGAAGATAACCTTTTTGATTAAACAGATGCGAATTCCACTACTCGTTAAATCCAGTCCGTCTGTAGAACAATCTGCAATGGTAAGAATTCCCGCTGGAACTTGGACTATCGAACTTGATTCAAAGGAAACACTCCTCAACCTTACAGTCGGCGGAATGATCCACCCCGACATAAAGAGTGGCGATACTTTGACGGTAGATAGTCCAACTCCAGTGAGAGCCTTTATTGAACATAAAGGTACAGATAAAAACATCTCCCTCTATCTAAATGACAATCTCACTGAGCACGCTTAGAAGTGAGTTGCGTATTAATCTGGCTGTTGATTCAACAGACCTTCCAGATTCAGATGCCGACTTGCTTCTAAATCGGACATACTGGGAGATTTTAGAAAAGTTTCACTTGCGTGAAACAGAATCCTCAACTACTCTGACAACTACAGCAAGCGATCCAGAATTATCCTTGCCTGCGAGTTTTGAGTCGTTGAGGATTTCGTCTATTATCGACCCTGATGATTTACAACATTATCAGTTAAAACAAATATCCATTAAAGATTATGAGAGATACAAGAATGATGATGTTGAGAACGAAGCGTTTCCGCAGATGTATGTCAGAGAAGCTGATAAGATTCTTCTCTGGCCTACCCCGGACGACGAATATGATGTTGTTATTTACTATCGCACGCAGTTGGCGGATTTATCAAACGCTAACACAACTCCGGATCTTCCGAAGAGTTGGCAAGAACTTTTAATCTTAGGCTCTGTCTATAGAGGCTTCCTAAGATTGAATGATTATGACAAAGCTAATGCTGCGAAGGCACATTACATTGGAACTTTAAATTCTATGGTTCCTGTCGAGTCGAAGGAAGAGTGGGATACATCGACGGCGGGAGTCAGAGTTCTCGGGAGAGAATATTAAATGGCACTCTTTTGGGCTACTTGTGAGGACTTAGTTATCACCAATGGTGGTACAACGTCTAGAGCTGTAGATACTGCTAATGAAACTATTGATGCTTGGTATTTAAATCTTCAAGCTCCTGCAACATTAGCTGAAACTTGTACAATTGAAGTTAGTCACGACAATTCTACCTGGACAACATTAAATAATGGAGTAAGTGACGTATATACTCCTACTGCTGGAAAGGGAGGTATTTATGAGAATCTTTCTTTCCCTTATTTTAGATTGAAGGCTTCTAGTGCTGTTGCTGCAACTAGAACGTTTAAGTTAAGCAAGGCTTGGAATGCTTACTAGTACTAGAGTTGATACTACTTTTGACTCTATTATTCCTACTCGGTGGTTAAAAGGTACTTTTAATCCGCTTACATTGTTTTCTGGTGGTACCACAGGTGCTTGGTATGATCCATCAGACCTTTCTACAATGTTTCAAGATTCTGCTGGAACAACGGCTGTAACTGGTGCAAATCAACCAGTAGGATTAATTAGAGATAAATCTGGTAATGGAAATCATTTAATTCAAACTTCAGCTTCATCAAGGCCAACCCTAAGAGTATCTGGTTCTACATACTATTTAGAGTTTGATGGTGTAGATGACTTTTTAACTATTTCCTCATTTAGTCTAAGTAGTGATAAAGTTACAATTTTTGTTGGAATGAGAAAATTATATGATGCAGCTTCTAGATTTGTTATTGAATTAAGTTCTGATGCATCAGCAAATAATGGAGCATTTGCAATTAGCTCTCCTACTGGAGCGGGAAATAATAATATTAGATTTAGGTCTACTGGAACATTGTCAACTTTTGCGACTGTAACTACACCAACGGTACCAACGAATCTTGTTGTTACATCAGTTGGAGATATTTCTGGAGACCTATCAAAAATTACTATCAATAGAACAACAACGAATAGTAGTACTTCTGACCAGGGGACAGGAAACTATCAAACCTATCCTATGTGGGTAGCTAGAAGAGATGCTTTAACGACTAGACTTAATGCTTATATTTATGAGATTTTGATTGTTGGTAAACTTAGTTCTGATACTGCAATTGCAGCTACAGAATATTGGATTGCTAACAAAATGGGAATTACTTTATGACATATGTATTTAAATCTATTGTTGTAACTGTTGCGACAGTTGATCAAGCTAGAGAGCAAGCAGCTAAGTGTGAGGGTGGACAAGATATGTTTCAAGCTGCACTGTCTCCAACTGGTTCTGCACCAATTACAAATTATATTTCAAGTGGTTATATTACATATTGTATTCTTGATAATTTAAAAAGTATTCCTAATATTGTAATTTCTGATCTACCTCCATTTGATCTTATAGAGAGTTTAAACCTTAAGTTAGTTGACGATGATTCCGCTATCTGAGACGCAGTTTCGTAGGATTCAAGAGCTTCAGACTGCAATTGATGAATTGTTAAAAGAGAGAAATACATTAATTCAGAGTATTGTTGCAGTCTCTGATTATTATGATAAAGACTTGGAAGTCACATCAATTACTCCAGAAGGTATTCAGTTCACCTTAGTGGGAGGTGATCCTTCTAGTAGTGCAGAAGTTTCTCAAGAACAGTTAACTCTTAAGTTAGAGGAGTAATGACATATTCAGAAGCCTGGGATGAGTCATTTCCTACCGGAGCTTCCGCCGCTAACCAAATCAATACTTACATTACCGACGATAAGATTGCGGTAAGAGAAAGAATTGATAGCGTGTTTGGTACTAGCGGTGCTACGAGTCTTGCTAATGCTGACCCATATCTTCCCATCTCATTAAAGTTGAGTGGGTCAGCAACTAGTAAGATTCTTCCGGGGGCAACCTCATTCTCTGTTAGAGATAGTGCAGATGCTAGAAATAATCTACTAGTTGTTGAAGCTGGTGATGTTACTACTTATAGAGATTTAACTGTAGGTAGAACTGCTGTAATCACAAATAATCTAACCGTTCAAGGTCAGGGTTATAGTGAGAGAAATACAGTAACCATCGCAGCAACAACTACTGTTGATTTCAATGATGGTAATGTTCACTATCTCAATCTCTCAACAAACATCACCACACTCAATCTAAACAATCCTGTGGCGGGTGGATGTTATATGTTAGAGATTAAGCAGGGTGCTGGACCATATACTATTAGTTGGCCTGCTACGATTAAGTGGGTGAATAATAGCGCTGCTCCTACTCTAACAGCCACATCTGGAAGAACAGATATCATTAGTCTTTACTACAATGGGACTAATTATGCGGCTGTTCTAGTTGGACAGAACTATGCTCTTTAGTATTTTCGGTGGAAGCAATCCTACCCAAGGTTATTCAATTAACTTTGATGTTAAGAATAATGACTCGTATACACCTTGCGACCCTGCTTTAGGTGATTACATAGTAGAGTGGGATTTCAATATCACTCCACCATCGTCATTGTTCAATGGCTCAGAGATTCTAATTGAATATAGTATTGACTCTGGATCGAATTGGAATACAATTGCTTCTGGAGTCAATGCTAACTTGGGCTCTTATAGTGGTAATGTTGGATATGATTTAACAACAGTGTGGTTCAGATGTACTGCCACATATAATGGTTTCTTATATTCTGGTTCTCCTGAAGTTTTAACTCCTCCTTATTTCTGTCCACATTAAGATGAGCACTGGAGAGCTTGTTGCAATATGCACACTGGTAGTTAATATATTAGGTATACTTTGGAGCGCAGCTAAGATTGTTTCTACAACCTCCAGTCTAGAGAATCGAGTAAGTTCTCTCGGAGAAGAGTTGAAAGAAATCAATACAAGACTGTCGCATTTAGAAGGAGCGGAAATTGTTCGCAGACAGCTTGCCAGTGGTATTAAAATTTGAGGGCGGTTACTCCAATCATAAGGATGACCCCGGTGGGGCAACTATGAAAGGAGTCACACAGGAAACCTATGACACTTTTCGTAAACGGAAAGAACTCCCAACCCAGCCTGTACGAAATATTCTCTTCTCAGAAGTTGAGGAGATATACCGCCAGTTCTGGGTCGCATCAAAGTGTGACGAGTTTGCAGACTCTCATCCACTCACAGCGCTTATCCACTTTGATTTCACAGTTAATGCAGGACCTAAGCAGTCAGCGAAAACTCTACAGCGGACTCTTGCTGCTAAACCTCTTGACGGGGTTATTGGTCCTGTCACACTTGGTATTCTTTTAAAGCAAAAGGACCATCAACTAGCTGCGCGCTATCTTGATTTTAGAGAAAACTTTTATAAAGATCTTACGGTCAAGAAGCCAGCTCTTAAGGTGTTCTTAAAAGGTTGGTTGAATAGAACAAGTCATCTTAGGAGATTAGTAATTGAACGGACTTCCATTAGTAAACCAACAAACTCAGTTTCAAGTAGCGTCTAAGAAGAACGTTCTGTATGTCAAGGAAATTCCTGCCGGTGGTTACATTAATGTATTGAATGTGGATGTGGTAATGCTCTATGCCACAACTTCAGATACATTGAATGGGTTTACTGGCGGGATTCCTGGGCAATTCTTAAAGGTTGTTATCTCTTGTAGTGGTGGAGCTACAATCACCGTTGCAAATTTAAAGACCTTTAATGGACTGTATAATGTAGGAAATGCATCCTTTACAGTAACATCTGGCGAGGAAGTAGCTAAGGATTACTTCAATACCAATGGCCCATTAGGTGATAATATCTGGTGGGACTCACAAATTGGTATTGATACTAATACTGGTTTTTATGGTGCGTTCTCAGACTATACTGACCAGACTGCGGCGGCAGCAAATACTGCATATGCTATTACGCTAGATACAACAGACCTATCAAATGGCGTGTCTGTTGTTAGCGGTTCTAGAATTACAGTAGCTCACACTGGAGTTTATAACTTTCAGTGGAGTGGTCAGTTTATTAATACTGACAGTCAAGATCAAGATATTGATGTTTGGATTCGAGTAAATGGAACTGATGTCACTGGGTCTAATGGTAGAGTAACTGTTCCAAGTAAGCATGGGTCAATTGATGGATCAGTTCTTCCGGCTTGGAATTATGTTCTATCATTAAATGCTGCAGATTATGTACAATTTGTTTGGGCAACAACAAATACTACAGTATCTCTTCAAACTGCGCCTTCATCATCTCCTCATCCATCAACAGCTTCTGTTATTGTTACAGTAACACAACAAGCTGCTGTAATTAGTGGTGGAGGTGGTGGAAGTACATTACCAGAGAATCAGTTTATTGATGTTATGTGGAATACTCCAGGAGCAGAAACATCTAATGCTATTGAAGTGTCTGCCTACTGTCAAGAATTAGATGGTACACTTATTAATAGCGCAGAGATTGGAGTTAGTATCTTAGTATCGGATGCGGCTAATGATACTGAGCCAAGTGCTACCGCTACAATCTCTGCGGCTGGTGTTCCAGTAGGAACTTTATTGGCTGGTTCAGGAACTGCTACTGCTGTCTTTAAAACTGACTCGAATGGTCAATTTGCCATTAAGGTAACAGAGACTGCGGCGGCTAGTAGATATATCTGGGTTAGAGCTGGCGGACACTATCAAAGATTTGTCAAAGCAAAAGATGGTGTGTTACAATTAACATTCGCTTGAGGTTGAGATGGCCACAAAGAAACTTGGTAGTACTAAGCTTACTGACACACTATTAATCACATCGGTTAATCTTGCGTCTGAAGTAACTGGTACGCTTCCTGTTGTAAATGGCGGTACTGGGCAAACAACTTATACAGATGGACAGTTACTTATTGGTAATACCTCTACTAGTGGATTATCTAAGACTACACTAACTGCTGGTACAGGGATTACAATTACAAATGGCGCTGGCACAATTACGATTGCCGCCACGGGTAGCGGTACCGTCAACGGAGGTGTTGCCAATCAGCTTGCCTATTACGCGACAACTGGAACCGCTGTTAGTGGATTATCTACTGCTAACAATTCCTTACTGGTTACGAATGGTACTGGTGTTCCATCTTTATCCACAGATATTCCAACTGCTGTTACAGTTGGAGGTGCATATAATTATCGTGCAGGTGGAACTGATATTGCGGTGGCGGACGGCGGTACAAACATTTCGTCATACGCGCAAGGTGATATCTTATATGCATCGGGAACAACTACTCTTGCCAAACTTGCGGCTGGGACTAGTGGATATGTTCTAAAAACGCAGGGAGCCGGAGCAAACCCAACGTGGGGACAGGTCAATCTTTCGGGTGTGCAGATTGGCGTGACGGGTACGCTGGCAGTCGCAAATGGCGGCACGGGTTTGACTGCCGGAACGCAAGGTGGGATTCCGTATTTTTCCAACACTAATACAATTTCGTCGTCAGCGCAGTTGACGGCAAATAATGTTGTGGTTGGTGGTGGCACTGGTGCGCCGTCTACAATTGCATCGGGTAGCGCGGACCAAGTGCTTGTCAATGGCGCGCCGCCAACGTGGGCGTACATTCAGCCCGTCAATCTTGCCAACAACATTATCAGTCTGTTTGCTTCGATTAGTTGGGGAACGCCAGGAACCGAAACAAGCAACGCAATTGAAGTGACGGGTACTGCACTAAATATGCAAAGTGGCACAATTACTTCAACCTCTACCGTTGTTGAGGTGGTTGTGTCTGACAGCGCAACGGATGCTGAGCCGTCTGCTACGGCTACGTTGTCAGCGGCGGGAACGCCAGATGGTACCGTTCTGTCTGGTTCTGGAACTGCAACTCTAGTTATTCAAACAAGTGTTAACGGTACGTTTGCCGTCAAGACAACGGAGACGGCGGCGGCATCGCGGTATCTGTGGGTGAATCAAGGCAGAGGATCGCGGACATTTGTGCGCGCCAACTCTGCGGCACTTACACTTACTTTCACATAATAATGTATGGCTAAGAAGCTTGGCTCAATTAAGTTAACGGATAATGTACTCGTTAATTCCGTTAACTTATCCAGCGAAGTTACTAGTGCTTTAGGTGTTGCCAATGGTGGAACTGGTCAAACTGTTTACACAGATGGTCAACTCCTCATTGGCAATACCACTGGTAATACTCTTACCAAAGCTACTTTAACAGCTGGAACTAATATTACAATTACCAATGGTGCCGGAAGTATTACTATCGCCGCTACTGGTGGTTCCGACCCGTGGACGGTCATCAAGCTGACCAGCGATTACACGACGACTTCGACAACATTGGCAACTATTAATGATGGCACCAATTTTCTCCGGCATCGGCCCAACGCAAACACGGTGACGGAGTATGAGGCAATGTTGATTATTCAGACTGACACGGCAACAAACAATCCGCGAACGGCGTTTGCGTGGGCCACCTCGTTGACGAATGGTGTGGCGCAGATTTATCAAACTGGAACTGGCGTTGGAACATTGGTGTACCAGTCCGGGAATATTGCAGCAACCGTACAGATTCCGGCGGGTGGACTTCCGGCTGGCGCAACGTCTTATCCGGTGCGGATTTTTGCGATGACCACGGCTAATGCAACATCTCCAGGTGGATTCAATGCCGTGCAGATGGCGGCTGAAACAGCAGGTGGTACTATGACGGTCAAAGCTGGTTCATTTCTTCGATATAGGACACTATGAACTATTCTTGGAGATTCACCAAACTTTACTGTTACGTTCATAAAGATGGATGGAATAATGTTGTTTTTGAAGTTGATTGGAACTATATTATTTCAGATAATAATGGAAACACAGCATATATCTCTGGAACAAGAGGAATTAAATACTATGATGGAACAGCGCCATTTGTACCAAAAGATGAGTTAACAAATGAAGTTATTAGTTCTTGGATTGAAGACTGTATCCCAGAAGAAGAGCTTATTAGCATGAAAAAGAAGTTAGATGAGTTGTTAGAGGAAAAGGTTAATCCAACTGTTATTGCGTATGATGTATACATTTAGGAGGAAATTTGGCGAATAGACTACAGGCAAAGCCAGTCAAATTTCCTGGTCAGCCCTTTCCAGAAACACCTAAGTACCCTCAGATTAATGTTAAAACATTAGACGGGGGGATGAATACTTTTGATGATCCGAATGATTTAGAAGATAATCAGTTTGTTGCTCTTCAAAACGCGACGGTTAAAAATAAGAAACTGAGTCGACGGGTTGGAGATAGTGCAATCACTCCAGCTAAACCTAATAGTCTTGCAGTAAAGAAGGTCTATTCGGTTAAGTCGTTTGATGGTACGCTTAGTCAGTTTAGAATGACTAACACCACAATGCATAAAAGAGGTGTGTCTAGCTGGACTGCTATTACATCTGTTGGAACTGCTGCTTATACAGTTGCTCCAAACAATGTAGTATCGACAGACAATAGACACTTCTTCTCTACTAATGGTAATATTGTAATCAGTGAGATTAATCCTGCGACAAATCAGTATGATGATTTAGGTAATGCAAGTAAATATAAGTATCTCACAGCATTTGGAGATAGACTTGTCGGAGCTTATGACTTAAGTATTCCATCTCCTACGACTGTTTATTGGAGTGGTAATCTAAACTTCGATGAGTGGGATAATTCTGTAGACCCATCGGCGGGTTATAAGCCACTAGAAGAATCTCAATCTGATTACTCGGATTTCATTACTGGAATCTTTGGTTTTGCTAATCAGATGTTAGTTCTGAGAGAACGTTCTATTTGGTTAGCCACTAAGACTGGTTCTGCATCTGACCCATTCTACTTCTATACTGCGACACCTTCGATTGGATGTGACACTCCATCGTCAGTACAGAAGATTCCAAATGGTGTTGTGTTCTATGATAGAAGAACGAATTGTGTTTATGTGTATATCATTGGTTCTCCTGAGCCAGTAAAGATTGGTCAGCCAGTTGAGGATTCAATCTACTCTTCAATCTCTGATACGTCTGCTGTATTCTCTAGCTATGACCCGACAGAGTTTGAGTATAGACTTTGCAGTCCTCTGATTGGAACTAACCTTACAAGATGTTGGACTTATAGCTTTAAGTCTCAAGTCTGGTGGTATGAGGATAGAGAGAATGTAACTTGCTCTGACTCGGCAGACTTTAATATTGTATCTACAACTATTGCAGACTTAGCTGGAAATATTGAAGACCTAGTTGGAACGATTGCTAATCTAGGTGGAAGTGCTATTCCAACATCTGAGTTATATTTTGGAAAGAGTGATGGAGATATTTTAGCAGTAGATGAAGAGATTGATACTGGATATACAACTCTGATTCAGTCGAAGGTTTGGTCAGCTCCAGAGAATAATGACTTCTTTATTCATCGACTGACATTCACTTATGAGGTGACTTCGGCGGGAGAGTTCTCCATCTACTACTCAAAGAATCCTAATATTAATTCTTATAGTGATAACGATCCAGCATTTACATTATACAAGACAGTTACTGTTAATCAGGTTGATGCAAACCAAAGAGTAACAGTGAACTGTGTGAAGAGTTTAAGATGTACTCAATTTGCCTGGAAGATTCAGTCAACAGATGGAATCTTTTCCTTAATCGATTTTAAAGCTCTTACCGAACCAGCCGGTTACACTCGATGACGTTACCTATTTTTACAGCGATTTGCAATGAGCCCGAAGGAACAGTAGAGAGAGGAGTTTATCCTCTTATCTTTACTCCAGAGAATCTTCAAAAGTTTTGGGATAAGGCGAAACAATTCCCAACAATCTATGGAATGGAAATCAAGGATGTCAGTGATTTCTATAATCTATTTGTAAATCAATCAGATGGAAACTTATCTCTAAATGGGCTCTTCTGGGTTATTGATGACTTTGTGGGTGTGTTCTATCTCACTGATATCACTGCTACTGAAGCTAGTGTACACTATAGTTTCTTTGATAGACGACACAAAGGACGAGTTCCATTAGTAAAGAAGATGTTAAAGTTTGTCTTTGAGAAGTATAAGTTTAGAAGAATCAATGCTTCGATTCCTCTTTACACTCGACCATTCACAAGACACTTTGCATCAAATATTGGATTCACTCTTGAGGGTAAGAAGAGAAAGGCTTCTTTCTTCAAGGGAGATTGGTATGATGTTCTTCAGTACGGAATGTTAATGGAAGAAGTTTTCCCTAAGCCAAAGGAGAATACTGGTGGGAGCACCGCAAACTAAAACAGTTGGTGGAGGTTCAGCTACTCCAACTGCTGACGCATTTAATCGATTCTTACTCGAACAGCTTAATAGTGGACAATTAGGACAACAGATTAGTGGAATGTTAAGTGGGGCAAATAATCCTGCTCAGGCTTTCAATCCACTAACCTATCAGGTTTCTCCTTATAGCTCTCAGGTTGATATGTCTGCTCCTCAGTTTGCTGCTGCTCAGCAATTGATGGATAGACAGAATGCAATGAATGTTGCTAATCTTCGTGAGAGATTTACTCAAGGTGGTGGTGGAGCAAGAGGTACTGGAGCGATGCAAGCTGAGGCTGCTTACTTAGCACAGGCTCCAGCACAGAATGTTCTTGCTCTAAATCAGTTAGCTGAGTCGATGAGAAATCAAGGCAGACAAGATTATCTTACTCAGCAACAAGACTTAGCTACAAGAATGGGTCTTGCATTTGGTCAGCAACAGCTTGGCGCTCAGCAACAGATGGATTTAATTGGTCAGTTGTTTGGCGGATTAGGTAGAGCGCAAGGATTAGGAACTCCTCAAGCTCAGACTGTTCAAACTCCTGGAGCTGGTTCACAGATTCTAGGATTGCTTGGACAGATTGCTCCATATGCTTCGATGTTTATTCCTGGGATGCAGGGGATTGGTTTGGCGGGAATGGGTAAGGATCTTATTAAGTCAACTACTAGTAAGTAAAAATGACTATCCCATATCTTCCCGGATGGTTTGACCAGAATAAGGAAGCAATTCAAAATATTGTAGGAACAGTTGCAAGAGTTGTTGATCCTACTATTGAGAATAGAATGATGTTGCAGCAGATGATGCAAAATCCTCAGAATGTTCAACAGTTAGTTGATATTGCATCTCTCAATCCTCAACTCATTCAAAATCTTTATGGTGCGCAAAATCTTAGCAGAATTCAAGGAATGGGTACGCCTTCTGCTACTGCTCAAGTAGAAGCTGCAAGTAGAGATATTCTTAGAACTGGTCAGGTTCCTGAAACTCCAGTTGGTGAAGCTGCTGCGGCAGCGATGAGATTCAGAACTCCAGCTCAGAAGAGAAGAGAGGAGTTAGAAATTAAGTCAGCAGAGCAACAGTTAGATTATTATGGTTTCCGTCTTGGGCAAGATAGATTAGAAGCGGCGGCTAAGAATCCGGCTCTTCAGGCTCAGATGAGAACTATTGATGCAGCTCTTGCGGCAAATCCTGAGGCAGCTTCTTATGACCCAAGAGGATTAGCCCAAGAATATTTCTCAGGTACTGGAGATAGAACTGCATTAATGAGTAAGATTAATGCTATGGCTGCGGCCAATCCAGTTGCTGCTGAGTTATTTAGTGATAGCTTAAGAACTATTTCTCAGAATGATTTACAGAATAGAGTAGATGCTAGAGCTCTTCAGAGAGAAAGAGAGGCGGCAGCTAGATCGGATAATGTATTAGATAGACAATTAAGAATGGAAGCCATTGACCTTGCTACAAAGTTTGGAGCTGATATTAATGATGCTCTTAAGTTTGTGAGAGGTGAGGCAGGTGGTGAAGTTGTTGGAACATTAATTAGGAATAGCTTAGAAGACCAACAGAGAGTTACTAGACTTAGACAGCTTAGTGCTTTAACTGGTCAGCTCACTCAATATGCTAAAGCTAAGGGTAGTGAGAAGCCAACTATTCTAGCTGGAATTAATACATCTCTTCAAGAGTTTGTTCCAGGAATTAGTCTTGTCTCTGGTACTGACTTCTTTGATAAGAAGACTAAGTATATGTTCAATGGTCAAGAGATTAATGGTGAGCAGTTCTCACAGATTCTATCTAATCCTCAGGCAGCTATGGCTCAGATGCAAGAGAGTGCTGCGGTTAATGCTATGACTCTTGAGCAAGCTCAGGCAGAACTACAGGGATTAGAGCAGATTAGAAATCGAGTAACTCCAGATGTTTATACTAGAACTAAGGCTCTCTTAGAGGCTAGAATTAGAACAGCCGGAAGAGTTAGAAGATGACCTCTCCATTCCTTCAGGATTTAATTACTCGTTCGCAAGAAACAAATCCATTAGCGGGTTATGCTCCTCCAACTTTATCTTTTGAACCAGAAGATGAAGGATTAGCTTCTTATCTGGGGAACTTAACCCGCCTTGGAATTGAAGTCATCAAGCCGTCGAACATCTTTAGACAACCTGTTGGTAATGGGATGTTTAGATTGTTCACGGATAATGAAGAGAATCTTATTAAGCAGAAAATCTCTGATGCCTACACTAACACTCTTGACTACATCACTTCTCCTAATTTCTTAGAGAGAGCTGGACAGGATGTTAGTGAAGGCTTCAGGAATATGGCTAATGGATTCAATAGTTTGATCGAGGAGGAAGAGAAGAGTAAGATGATTGGCGGGATGGTTAGAGGACTATTACAATCTACTATTCAACAGCCCCTTACTCTTCTTAGTGGAAAGACAATCGTTGATGGGGAGGTAGTAGATGCTACCTCTCCTGAGATGGTTGGAGCATTATATGATACCGCTGGTCTTGCGGCTGGTATTGGAGCATATAATAAGATTTCAAGTCTAGCTAAAGCTACACCTTCTATTACTCCTGGAGTTGCTACTACTAGAGTAAGTAGAGTTGGAACTCTTGCAAAGAATATTGGAAGAGAGTATGCTGCTCAAGTTGGTTCAACCGTTGCCTATGAAGCTGTAGCCAATCCCGACGAATTTGATTTTGATGCAATCACTAATGCCATTGGAAATCCTTTGGTGTTGGCGGGTGCGGGGTTTGGCGGTGGTTTAAGGACGCGAAGCGCGAACGCGCGAGCTAGGGCGGGATGGTTGGAGAACAACGGAGCTATCAATGCGGACGCGACGGTGGCATTACCTTCTGCAAAACAAATTGCGGTTGGGCCGGGTTCGACGCTGGCTGATGCGGCGGCATCTGTAGATGCGCTCGCTGTTTCGGAGAATTGGATTGAAGCAGGAATTAATAAGTTAAAGCAAGCTGGTAAGGGAACATTCTACTTTATCTTAGATACACCAGAACAAGTTAAGACTATTGTAGATAGATATTTAGGAGAGCCTTTAGTTGTTAAGCCTACTCCTAATAGACCAGTTACTAATCTAGCGAGTCCTGGCGGAATTGTCTACTACTTCGCTAATGACTTCGATAATTTAGTATTTCAAACAGACGACCTAGCAGCTCTTGCTACTGAGTATAATGTTCCAAAGAATACTCTTGTAGAGTTAAAGGGTAGATTAGTAGATGCTGCTAAGAAAGCTAAGACAGAACAGACTACTTATGGTAAGTCTATCTTTAGATATAAGAATGTTCCTGAGCTTCCTTTCCAGCCACCAAAGGTTAAGCCAAGAGCATACGCTGGACCTAATAATACTTTATTATTAACTATGAATCCAATGACTCAGGAGATGATTAATACATTCACATCTTCTGGGATGTTGGTTGGGCAAGATGCTTTAATTAATGGAACTCTTGGTACATTTCAAGGTGTAGCCAAGAACGGTAAGTTGAAGTTTAGATTAAGAAATGGAAGAGTGGCATCAGCTACGTTAGATGATGTTACAAGAATTCCTGGAGCAGATGCACCAGCTTGGAATAGAAGAACATTTACTGAGAGTTTAGTAGATGACTTCTTAGCCTTTGCAGATGGTGCAAGAAGAAACGAAACATTTGATCAATTACTATCTAGGTTCGGTGCTATTAGAAAGTTCGATCCTCAGGTTGAACTTCCAGCTTTCACTAATCTAGTTTATAAAACGCTTCAAGCTAGAGCTGAGAGTGCTAACTTCATTGGTCCAAAGACCTTTGCTCAATTCGATGACGTAGCTAAGTTTGAGAGAATGGCTACTGAGTTGGTTGGTGATGCTGAGAA
>Ga0181344_1000223_pt1 | contig 23801 bp, 23 predicted proteins | sample Su13VDMLBDD_FD_130098 | JGI IMG/M metagenome (GOLD analysis project Ga0181344, IMG submission 130098) | Freshwater viral communities from Lake Michigan, USA - Su13.VD.MLB.D.D | ecosystem: Environmental > Aquatic > Freshwater > Lake | place: USA: Michigan | collected 2013-07-15
GTACTAATAATTAAATGATGATCATACATATAGGTCAGAAAATAATGATGTTTGCGGTTGTTGTTTCATTCGATTTTATTTCGTTTTGTGGTGTAATTTGATGGAAATTGTGATGAATGCAAAGCAATTGAAGTGATTACTGATCTTAAGTGCTGCTTGGGTCTTCATCTTCAGCTTTTTGAGCTTTCTCGACGCGCTTCTTGGACTTCTTCGGCTTGCTAAACGAAAATCACAAAATATGATCGAAAAAATGCAAAAGAAAGGCAAACCGAAATGGGCTGACGTTGGGATTGGCAAACACTTGCTTGCGGTCAACTTTTGGGCTGTCTTTCGGGCTTGATAGTGGTTGATCACGCAATTTCATGATTTCAGCAGCAAGATCAATATCTTGAGGAAGTGGAAGCCCTTCAGCGTGGAGAAGAGAAGCGGAATCATCAGGTAATTGTTGCAACATGGCGAGCTGGTGCAGGTATTGCTTGAGGTCTTCTTTGGCTTGTTCTTTGGCTTGACTGTACCAAAAGTCATTGGCAATAGTGCGTTGCATGAAAGCAATGAGCTCTTGAAATAATGGCTTCACATCACGAACAAGTGTTGCATTATGAAGACGATAATTGATAAAATACCATTCCGCCATTTGCTGACAAAATTGATCCTTTTCATTAATGACCCAAGTGTCCAAAAATCGCGCGAATGTTGGACGTGCTTCGCCTTCAAACACCATGCGGTCGTAAAGAAATTTGAGATCGTCGTGATAACGTTCGGTGCCCACGGAATCTCCAACAAGTTGCGAATACAAATACAAGGCACCAACTTCTTCGACAATCTTTTCCGTTTTGCGGTGCGCTCCGAGGAGACGTGGCATATTGGAAACATCTCCATATTTGCCAGCATCGCGCTTCTCATACCATTCTTTGCCGGCTTTCTCCATTTTCTGCAAAATAAAATCGGTCTAGCCTGGACTCGGACGGTGTTTTTCAAAACGCAAATTAAATCAGCCAGTAATTTTATAGTTGCAAACTACTGGCTGATTTATAAAAAACCACAATAAAAAAAAATAGCAAAAAGGCCTTATTATTCCGGCCTCTTTTAGGAAAAATCAAGAAAGATTTTTTTTTGAGACCGGAATATCGGCGTGAAAGAAAGAGATTTTTTTTTTTTTTTTGAGAACGACCGGGGGGGATCGAACCCAGCATCACCGCAATGTTTGACTAGCCCCCCGACTAGTCGCCCAAATTGGTTTTGCCAAAGGTGACGCTTTATAATTTCCTTTTATTAACAATGGTTTCCAAATTAATTGAGTTGTTTCATTGCTTTCCTCGCTAAGTTCCATTAAAAACAATCAAAAAATTCATAAAAAAACTCTTGGTCTTGCTTCTTAGCTTCTGCAGGGTTTCGTTGCTCCACTGCATCCTCATATTCAAACATTGCGTCTTGAAATGAGTACTCAGACTTTCCATAGGTTGGCGCTGGTCGTTTTCGGTCGTTCTTTTTGAGATGTAAGAAAGAAATGACAGGGAAAGTCTATTTGTTGACCTGCTCATCCATGTGCTCCTTGAGGAACATCAAGCCGTGTCCGAGCCATTTGCCATCGGTCATATCCTTCAATGGGCAATTGCCACCATCCTAAAAAACTAATTATAAAAAATATAAACAATATCTAAATTAAATATAAACCTTGCAATACTTCATTAGTTGATTGACAATGGGGAGCTGCCAAAATTCCTCAACTTCGTGGATCCCAAACGCACGACGGTCATTTTCAAAGCGTTTTTCAGCCTTGGAAAGGGTTGAAGAAGTCGAGGACGCGCTGGCATTCGATGTTGTAGATCCAGGACGCTCTTGATCGCGGCGCTTTTGTTCCGCACGCTTCAGGTCTTCTTCAAAACGTCGTTGTTGTTCCTGGCGTTGAGATTCCATGTTGCGCATAAATTCGGCTTGCTGTTGTTGTTGCTGGGCCATCATTTGCTGCATAAAGGTCATCATACCACCCATGTCGAAAGCTTGAGCTTGCGGTTGCTGGGCTTGCGGTTGTTGAGTTTGTGGTTGCTGGGATTGTTGATATTGTCCGAAGTTGACATTTTCAACTGGAGTAAAGCCTTGGGGGACGTGCGACATCGTGAAGTTGGAAAAGACCGATGCACATGTTTGGCTCGGACGTCGTTAGGCTCAAAGTGGTGTTTTTGCGGTTTTGCGGGTTTTAAATTTTTACTTTAAAACTACTGGCTAATTCAAAAACACAATTTTAAAACCGCGATGGCCTCACAAACTCACTCCTGCGACCTCTGCGACTACGAAACAACAGACAAATCAAATTATACGAAACATATGAACTCAAAAAAACATCTCAAGAAGCTGGAGAACAAACCAGAGGAGCTTGAGGTGTACAATTGCGATGAATGCGATTATTCAACGTCGAATAAAAGCAATTTGACAAGACACATGAAAACACACGAAGGAATTACTACAAAAACATTCAAATGTGAAGCTTGTGACATGTATTTCAAAGACAAAGCTCACCTGCGAACCCATTGTGGCTCTCATGCACACCATCAGAATGTTCATGTGAAATTCCCCGACACCATTGATACAACTCGGGTTGTTGCTTTCCCAGTCAAATTGGATTTATCTAAACGAGATCAGTACATCAAAAAGGTCAATGTTGATGTTCCAATCACCAAAACAATGCCAAAAACAACAAAAAAAGAAAACGATATGATTGATGTTAAACAATTCATTGATCCTTCCGAATTGGATGAGAAACTACATGAAAAACTTGTTCAAAAGGCAATCAAATGGATGAAAGCAAATGATATTGATCCCGCGGATGAGGGTCTGATGGAAGACGAAATTTCGGACTCATACAACAATGCATACAAAATTTTCGCCGGCAATCCTAAAGAATACTTTAGTAATACAATGGGAATTGAATTTGATTTTTGATTTGATTTTTATTTGCTTGGAAATGAACAAAGTACAAATAAAAATCCCCCAGTAAAAAATAAAACCAGTCTGAAATTACAAATTATCATTATAATAAATTGTCGTTTGAGTCAAGTGGATTTTTATTTGTACTATTTCGTCCGAAAGTCCGTTGTCCCTTGTTCCCTTTCGTTTCGGCCCTCTGCAATACCTTTATTATGTTCAATATTAATTCAGAAAGCAATCATGGACAGCCCCAAACCCGAGAAGCGCCGATCTGAGCGGATCAGCAAAAAGAACGAAAAGAAGGTTTCGCTGCTCTTCCTCTCCATTTCCTCACCATAATTACACTCAATTAGGTTGAGGAAGTGAAAAAGGAACGTACACCAGAGGAAGACATGCTTGTTTTCAAAGCAATTCAAGACTTGATCCAAAAACGAGGATTATCAAAATGATTTTGGTTTTCTGCTTTCTTCAAGATGCAAACACATCAAATCATCAATGAAGATCCTTTTTACGATATTTTGGTTGTGGGCCAGCGTTGTGTATGTTGTTTACTTGCAAATCAGGCATTTTCATTCGCGGTTCGTCAAACAAACTAAAAGAACGAATAATTATGATGAAATTCAATTATTTATAATAAAAGCAAACTGTTGTTGTTGTTTGGGTTGCTTTGGTTGGCATGGTGATGTTTTGTTTATTTCCTTATCCATTTCTGCAAAATAATACTGAAATTTTAGGATGAACTGAGAAAATGGGCGTGCCTTGGACGTATGCAGTCGCGAAAAATATCCTTTTCGACTGTGCGCATGTGGTTTGAGGGCGTTTTGTCAACTGAATGGCTTTTTATTGTTCTAAAATGATTATTATTATTATTCTGATCCTTTTATTTCATTTAGTAATATAATATTGGTTGGTTTAATGTTGGAGAAATATTATTATGATGATCCGATGAAATATTATTATCTGATGATGTTTGATGGCCAATTCTGCAAAATATGCAAATGCAATTGCGGTTTGAATCTAATTGAACATTCGAATGGAAAAAAACATATTACAAAAAATGAAGAATAAGAATAAAATTTTACACGTTTAACATTGTGCTGGGAATAAACAAGAACGGTAAGGTTATTATCATCCCGAAAGACGATAGTAATATATATACAATGTGGATTAATGCAATTAGTGGGATCATATACAATTTCGTCCCATGATTATAATAATAACATTCTTTTAAGTAATTTTAAAAGTACAAAAATAAATCCCCTTCAAAAAATAAATAATGAACCAATGTAATAAAAATATTTTTAATAATTAAATTCATTATTTTATTTTACAAGGGGATTTGAAAAAGTACTATTTAATATCAACCGATTGTATTTCTATCCATTCATTTGAATCACCATAATAATCACTCAAAACATGAAAAATAATGTGACTTAATTCCTCAGCTAATAAAATTTGTTCTTTTGTTTTATCACCTTTCAAAATACCTTGAACAAATGAATGGTTTATTGTTCTTAAAGTATGTATTGATTTCTCTGTATCAATGTTATTGTGTAGATTGTTTTCAAGTCCTTTAATTCTTTTTATTAATAGTTCTCTGCCGAGGTGGATGTTCATTTATATTATGAAATTAAATTTATTTTTAGTAACCTTCAATTTCTGAGAAGTGACGTTTTGGTTTTCTGATTCTTTTATTTTCAATCACATTTTCTTCATCGATACTTTCTTCATCTAATTGTCTCCTTTGTTTTTTCTGTTTCTGAAATCTGACATGTTCAGTTTCTTCTTTTGAATTATTATTTTTATATATTATCGTGTTTACACTACGCAATTGGTGAGGTTGATATGTTCTTTTCAATCCATTCAAATATATTTTGTTTCCTTTTATTTTATCAATAACATATGTATCTTTGGAGTAACTTATTTCGTCTGCTTTGCTAAAAATATTTTTATTTATCTTAATTCTCACAAGATCACCAACTTTAAAATTATTATTTAATTTAATTATTTTTTGTTCATTTTTAGCTAATCCGTTGAAAATATCGTATGGTGTGTGTTTTGTTGTCCGATGAGTTGTATGATTGTAATTATAAATAATGTCCGGTAAGTAAGTTTGCCACCTATAATTTCCACTACTTATTCGGTATTTTTGCAATAAATCTTGAATCGTTCGATTCCAACGTTCGACAATTTGGTTTTTAATTATTTCATTTGCATTAGAATAATGAAATTTAATGTTATTCTTTTTTGCATAATCATCTAATAAATTTGTTCGAAACTCGAGATCTGAATTTATATTTTTAGGATAGCCAAGTTCTTCAAATATTGTTTTCAAACAGTCTAGTATTGTTTCAGTTCTATGATTTGTTAAAGGAAAAGCGAAACCAAACCTTGAATAAACATCAATAAAACAAAATATGTATTTGTAATTATTTATTTCGTACCTTGAGTAATCAATAATATCCATTTGTGTACTTTCAAAAGGTTTGGACGCGTAAACTGAACTAAATAACTTTGGTCGTCTTTGTGGTTTTGTTATTTGATTAAATAATTGTGCATTTAACAACTTCTTTAGTTCATTATGTGTTATGTCATAACCAGCATCAATAAGTTTATTATATAATTTATGCTCGCTGAAAAGTCCGAAACTTGGAACATTTAACAAGTTAATTATGTCTTCTTCTTCTGACATATATATTAATTATTGAGATTTTAAAGTTTTATGATGACCTAATGCATATGAATCGACATTATTTTTCCAGAAACGTTTGTTATCGAATGGATTTAAACTTATTTTATTCACTTCAATTGTATTTATTTTGTGTTCTGTTGATCTGATACATTTGAACTTTGCATATTGAAAGCATTCCTCTTTTGTTGTTCCATAAAGAACTTCTTTTAATGTTTCATGCCTGATATGGTGCTTGACGAATGATTTGGCTACTCCTTTACATTTAATATGTTTCTTATCTTCTCCTTCAACCAAATAAGAATATAATTTGGGTCTTAGTGCAATAAATTCACTAATTACACCTGAAGCGACTTCATCCTTAAATTTACCGATAACTTTTTTATTTATTGGGTTGTACAATATGTGATCTTTTGGATATTCTGAGCAATCAAAATTATCTTGTATTTTTAACATGTCTTCATACAAATCATCTGTTTCAACTTCATAAATCAATGAATCTGTGTCTGTATAAATCATTTTACATTTATCACCATAATTTTTCAACATTGTGTTGTAATGAAAGTTATACATCAACAGCTTTGAAAGATCTAAAACACAAATTCCAGTAATAACTGGCTTATCGAATTTAATTATTGGTTTTCCATTATTTACGGCCATCAGATCATCATTAAAAATTGGTCCATTTATGAAGGTCGGAAGTCGCACATATTTGTTGTATTTCTCTTCTGTAGTCACTAATTTTACATTAATTCGATTTCTTACATTTTCACAAGTCTTTCCATAAACTGAATTATTCATTAATTTAAAAATGTCCTTTTCAAAATCTGTTTTTACTATTTTTCTTTGTTCTGTATTAAAATCAATATATGGTTTCATCCAAGCATCTTGAGCAAATGCCAATATTCGATGAAACTTTGTTATTTTCATCCCTAATTTTACATATAATTGTAATAATCGATAATGAACAACATATTTTTCTTTCTTTAATAAATTAGGAATTAATTTACTTGAACTTTCCTTTTTTGATTCCATTTTTTCAACCATTTCGTTCATATAATCGGAATAAATTCCTTCAATATTTTCAGGAGCTAAAGGATAGTCATTATGTAAATCATGTAATTCATTGGGATATTCTAAATCAACTTCAAAAATATATCCTGTTTTGCCTGATTCATTTAATTGTAATAGTTTATCAACTGTGTATTGAAATACTGAAACAAATCTATATTGACCAACTGGTAATATTTGACTCATCGCCCAACCATACAAGTTATTAGCATCAAGGTATGAAATATATTTACTTGGTTTATTTTGATCATAATTCTTCAAATACTTATTATTGGCTTTTGAATGTCTTTTTGTAACCATACACATACCCCCACGTTTTGCTTTTTCGACCATTAATAACATATCATATTGTTCATTATTAAATACTTCAATTTTTCTATCAGTCATTTTTAATAATGCATCCCATGATAATGATGGACTTGTAAAATAATAAGCTGGATCTAATCCGTAAAATTTCAAACATATATTTCTCCAGTTTTCAAAAACATCAGCTAAAATACAAACATCAGTTTTTAAATACAAATCATGATAATCGCCCATATTTTTACAATTAAATAAATTCCAAACTGTGTTAGCTCTTTCATATTCACTATCTTTTATTTCTTCTTCTCTGAGATCATTATAAAAGGCTGATTTTGGTGGTAATTTATTTAAATTAAATTTATCAAATGAATCCATGAAAGAATACGGATAAATTCCCTTTTGTATGATGTAATTGTATTGTTCATCTGAAATATCTTTGAATTGATTCAATAAATTTGGAAACATCTTTTTATCATTTGCTTTAATTAATGATTCACTCAATGAATCTAATGAACTTGGCAAATGTTGAAATGTATCAATGAATTGTAAATTTGAAACTGAAAATGTAATGTATTTTTCATTTGTGTTTGCAATGACATCAATATCTAAACCAAGTTTTCCAATATCTTGCATTATGAGATGACTATCATATCCTCGAAGATTATGAAAGAAAATAGGTATTTTGTAATTCTTAAAATTATAATTAATATTACAATTATAATGAGCTGCTCCTCTAAATTTTCCTGTTAAATGATCATGATCTCTTACTTTATCATTATTCAAATCTTTTGTACAAATATGGCATTTAGTACTATTTTTGTAAGTTTCATTGTCTTCATCTGTCATAATCATATCATAATTTCGATTAACTATTGGCATTATCCATTTTTCTTCATTCAATAAATCATCTAAAAATAATTTAACTGCATTTTCTCCACGATACATTTTATAAGGTTTATTATGTTCTGGAAATTCTGAAACAATTTGATAACCATACGAACAAGCAATATGTTGATTATCAACAATAACACTTTCAAAATCTGCATAAATGACAAATGGTTTTTTTAATTGTTTATTTATTGCTTTAAATTTTACATACGCTTCCTCAGGTTTGGGTAATTCTGGTAATATCGGTTTATTATCTAAACAACCATTTTTCTTATGTTTTTCCAATGCACTAACTGTTGAATAAGTAGTAAAACAATTATCACAAACTTCATGACTATTTCCATTATAAGTTCCAACAAGTCTTTTCAAACTTCTAATTAAAACATAATGATGTGTTTCATCATTTGATATCATCAATAAATATATTTTGTTTTTTGCTTCTAGATTTGAAAATGGTCTAAATGGGTATAATTTACCTCTTTCATCAATTGCTGTAACATGAATTGAAAAATCTTTATTATTTCTTTCAAAAATATTAATATCACGATCTTTTACTGGAAAATTTAATCCATTAAAATTTAATCCATGATTTATTTTTTCATATTGTTTAATTCTATCTGCATGATCCTTTTTTCCGTATAAATGAGCCAAAATACACCATTTGAAACATGCATCATCTTTATTTCTAACATTTACGCATGCACCTTTATTTTTTATGTTTTGTGGTAATTCAATGTATGAACCAATTTTCGATGGATTGTATTTATATGTTTCAACATCAATGAATAATGGATATAAAACTCTCCAATTTGAACCATTGTTTGTAAATGCCTCAATTTTATTAATTATTCTTTCATATCCTTCATCAACTAAATTTGTAAAGTTACTACTTTTGTAAACTGTCAAAGCTCGATCACCATATGTATTAAATGACCATAATTTTATTGTTTCTGGATCATTTCCTTGTATTATTTTAACAACTAATCGTAATGTGTATTTTACGTTATTATTCTTCATAATTGAATGTTTTAATAATTTAACAACTTTATTATGAACTCTATCCAAAAAATCTGTGTAAAGTGGTTCTTTTATTTGATTTTCTGAATAGTTCAATGATTTAATTTGATAATTTTGAACTGTTGATTTAAATTTACCTTTTGTTTGATAATATTTTGGGTCAAAAACTAATGGTTCGATTTCAATTTCATCTAATTCAATAATTTCCGGATCAAAATCATTTAATTGTTTCAATCCTTTCTCTATTCTGGTGTCCTTTAGTTCCTTTTTGTATATTTTATGTTCTCTTCCAACATATTCTAAAAAGTCGTACGGGTTTGCGAATCGTGGTTTTTGATAATCAGCAATTAATTCATGATCTCTAATGAATTGTTTTAATTGTGCTCGTCCTTTGAAACCAATTGATCTTATTTCATCTGGTGTCAATTGTCGAATAACTTCAAACACAATCTTTCTTGCTCGAATTAATCGTTGTGATGGTGTTAATTTTTTGACCTTTTTAACTGTCTTGCGTACTTTTGGTTTATTTCCTTCATTACTAAATTTGTAATCCAGAATGTCATCAAAATTTAAAACTAAATTATTTTTCATTTTTACTATAATGTTAGAAAATAATTATAAATATTTCCTTAAGCCTCTAAAAAAATGCGTTTAAAGAATGAACTTAAAGAAATAAAAATATATAGTTAATAATTAAAAATGTCAGAAGAAAAAACTGAGCAAATAATTGAAGTTATTCCAGAAGTTAAACCAGAAAAAACTATTTTTAAGTCTAAATTACCAGATGCAGTTAAAGAATACAATCGACAGTATTATTTAAAAACAAGAGCAGAAAAATTGGAAAAGGATAAACTAAAAGTTTATTGTCATGCTTGTAATTTAAATATTCGTCGCCCTGGATTTCTTCGACACACAAAAACCGCGAATCATATCAAAATGTCAAATGTTGGAGTTAAATCTGAAGGTAATTAAAGAATTTAAGGGCTTAAAGAAATATGAAATCTATTATATTAATGAATAATACAATGGATGAAGAAAATGTTTGTGCAATTTGTCAAGATACAATGGATGAACCTCATACAGTTGCCTGTTGTCATCAGTATCACAAAGAATGCATTTCGAATGAATTAGTTAAATGCTGCCCTATTTGCCGCTTCGATCAAGTAGGTTGGAAGTTAATAACGGCTGGGAAAAATAATAATGAGACACCAGTTGTTCAAACCACAAATTTTAATATAACACCAAGAAATTTATTCGGTGACATAACACCAGACAAAAAAATTGAAATTGATTATGTTTCACATGGTTCACAAATCCTACAAGATCGACTTAGTTCTACGAGAGAATCAATTATTTATAAAGAAATTCGACAAGATAGATCAGAAGTTATTATTATGCTAAATAAATTGGAAAAGGTGGATGAATATTATTTCCTTTCTGTAACATTTAACTTTAAGAGATCATGTGACTCCCAATTTGCCGTTAGTGATCCGATGTTCATTGAACAATTTAGTTCAGAAAGTTTTAAGGAAAGATATTGTAATTTTTATTCATATTATTCGGATTTACCTAATCTAATGCGAGAATTACAAACAGCAACAATCTTAAATAATAAAATTTACTTTAATTATCGAACTTCTATTCAATATCAATATGAAAAGCTCAAACTTGAAGAAATGAATGAACCAACTATTGAACATCGATATAACCAATCTAAACATCAATATAAACCATCATTAAAATATCGTTTTTAAATTTCAAGACATAGGACTTAAAGAATTATTACATCTATTATAATAATTATATTATCATGGATTATGAATTTTTTGAATACAAAAAGAAAAGCCAAAACATCAATATGGTTAATGTGCCGGTTGAATACAAACGTAAGGAAGATGCCAAAAAACTTGGTGCGAAATGGAATAGTGATAAACAATCATGGACTGTTGAAGAATCAAAGTATGAGGATTTTATGCACAAGTTCACAGGTAAAACAAAGATAGAACGAGAAATTGCTGAAAAAGAAGTACCAATCAAGAAAATGAAAAAGAAATTAAAGTAACATTTTTATTATCTCATATTATTTTAAATAATATAATATGGAATCAAATGAAGAATTTCAATTAATGAAACGTAAAGTACACTTTTTATTGGAATTATTGAAATACAATTCAAAAAATGAAAATGATGTTATTAATGTCAAATATCAACTCAATGAAATATCACAAGACTTATTGACATTCTTAGAAAATCAGTACAAAGTGATAAAATCTGTTGCATTAGGTGATTATGATGAATTTAAAAAGGAGATTGAAACATTATTTGCAATGAATGAATTACTTGTTTCTCTTATGTTTGTTGTTGATGAATAATTATCTGTCATTATTATAAAGAAATGGTTTTCACTTGTGAAATATGCAATATTACAATAAAGAATAAATGCCACCTAAACAGACACCTTAAATCTGCAAAACACAACAAAATAACTAAACCAAATAAGGAAATTAAAAAACAAATTGAAATCGATCAGGGATTACAAGATTACATCACTTTTATGGACTCTATCACAAAAGTACAAAAATAAATCCCCCAGTAAAATAAAATAATTATTTTTTATTATTAAAATATTTTTATTATGTTGGTTCATTATTTATTTTTACTAGGGGATTTATTTTTGTACTTTTTTAATTATCTCGTGTAATTATATAAAAATGTTGAGTTCAGAGATCGTAATCATCATTGTAACGTCAGTATCTAGCTTAGTAGCCGCAATAATTGGCTATTTCTCACGGTTAAAATCATTTAGAAGTTGTTGTTGTTCATTTCAGAAAGAAGAGGACGAAGAAAATGATATATTAATTGAAATCAACTTAAAGAAGTAAGAGTATTAAGAAATATGAATGACTGAAGTTATAGGATTATGCAAAAGTGTAACAAGAACATTAATGATTATTGTTGATGATGAAGGAGATGAAATAGAAATGTATCATAATGGTATCGAAGAATCTCCAAAATATTCACAAGAAAAGAAAGACAAATTTTATGAATATTTCAAATCATTTGAAGGTCAATACATTTCTTACTTCTATGATTTAAATACAATTAAAATACAAGAAACTTCGCCTGATACGGTTAGAAAAGCCAGAGCATATGATTTATTAGTTCAATTAAATAGTACAAAATAAAATCCCCTTCAAAAAATAAAATTATAAACTGATTTAAAAAAATTAATTTATATTATGGTTCATTACAAAATATTTGAGGAGTACTTTATTTTTTACCAAATAAGTTGACATGATCTCTGTACAAATTCCTATACATATTAATCACATTTGGATCAGTCCAATCATAACCAAATGATTTGGCGATTGATTTCACATTCTTTTTATAATCTGATGGTGATAGGCTTTCAAGTTTCATGTACAACTCTTGAAAACTCATCGGATACTTTAAACCAGATGATGGATCATCTTGATCATTGTAAATATATTCTCCTTGTGTGGTTTGTTCTGGATAATACATTCGAAATTGTTGGGCAATGTCTGAATCCTTTCCATATTTATCAATAATGTTGACATAATCATTGTATGTATTACCATACATTTCTCTAAATTTAGCTGATGGCAATAATTGGTTGTGTATTCCGAACACTTTATCAACTACATCTTCAGCGTTATCACCGATGAATTTTAAAGCGGTTCCAATGCCGGGAAGCTTGTACAGAATGTTCTGTTGAATGCCTTGTAATGCACTTGTTCCCAGATTAGCTACCGTATCAGATGCAGATCCACCAATTAATTTATGCATTTCTTCATCGATCAATTCATCAATCATTTTATCGATTTTTGATTTTCGTTTCATTATATATGATAATATGAGATATTATTAAATGTTAAAATGAACATGTCTACTTCGTTTTCGTTTTAGCTTCTTTTTTCCTTTCCCTTGAAGTCGACCAATAAAATGACCCAAAGATGTTGTTGCTTGTGCAACTTTGTATGCTATTCCGGTTAAAGTAGTTATTGATTGCTCAATAAAATCATTTGCATTTGTGATTCCAATGGCATTCATTAATGCTTTGATATATGATTGGCAATTGAATTTCACTGGATCATAAATATGAAATCCTTTTCCTAATGTTTTCATTGCACCCTCAAACATTTCATTTACAGTTTGATTATTAGAAGGTATTCCTTTTATATAATTAGTTCCTGCTTCCTTATCCTCAAGTCCACCAACTTCTTGCCATGTAATATTGGGTCGTTTTTCTGTCCTATAATATTTTATTGGCCCATTTTTACCATCTTGTATTTTTAATATAACAAATAAATGATATAATTGATCATATGTATACATATATTTGCCAAAGTCACCCAATGAAATTGCATTTAATAATTTTGTTAATAGTTTTTGAACTGGAGTTCGACCGATAAAGACTTGTTTTATATTCCAGTTTCCATAATTTTTAATTGCTCGTTCTACTGTGGGAGAATAACTGTTTGTGATTACATTTAATGCTTTTCTTCCAAAGTTCTTTAAAGAGTCCAAAATACCACTTCCTTGTAAATGTTCGTCCAATATTCCATCAATTAATATATCTGGATTAAATCCTTGACCTTTTTTATTTGCTCGTTCCCTTAGTTTTTGTTCTGTTGTTTCCCTGGCTTTATTTCTTGCTACTAATTGCTCATGTGCAACACGTCTATTATGATCAGCGACCATTTTAGCAGCCTTTCTAACTGGCGATTCAGAAAATGAATAATCTTTATAATCATTCAATATTTGTTCTTTTGGTTTTCGTTTTCTGGTTTCTGACAATTGTTTTTCTCTTTGTTTTTCTTCTTGTTGTAATTGTACGATTTTATCTTGTAACATTCCCTTTTTATCTAATAAATTTCTGTATTCATCGGCCAATTGTTCATTAGTGATTCCTTCAGGTGCTTCATCATGTTCATTGAAATATAGATTTAGTTCAGTTATTAATTTTTCTGTATCTTTTAATTGTCTTTTTGTTTCATCTATTTTTGATAATATTTGTCTTTGTCTAGTAACATGTTTATTTATTTCATCATCATCGTCTAACGCTGTTTTTCTAATGTCTTGTAATTCTTCATCAAAATGATCATAATCATCAGGAATTGAACCCTCAAACACTTCTTCTTGTACTGGTACATATTGTGCAATTGCTCTATTGACTTCTTCATCAATTATTTTATCTTCCTTTTTCTTTTCCCTTTGATATGCTCTTTTGTCTCTTGGATTTATTGGTGTTGCATTAAATTCAATAATATTTTCTTCATCAACTTGTTTTCGATGTTTGGGTCTTTTTAAAACGAACTCATCATATTGTTCATTTGCATAATCTGAAACTCTCGAATGTTTTGATGAACTTTTTGTTGATCGAGATGATTTAGATGATCTTGAATGTGTATCACCCTCGAAATCATCAGGATTATGATTATTCAACCATTCAAATGCCTTATCAAGTTTTTTATAAATATTATCATATTCTTTAAATAATCCCAACTTTTTTAATTCATTATCATTTATGTTATTATTATATTTTTTATCAGCGAATTCACCAAAATCGGCAAGAACTTGAAAATAGTCTTCTGGATCTGGATTATCAGAATATCTGTAATCTTCATATTGTTGTAACAATACTTCTGCTCTTGATTTAAATGCTTGATACTCGGCTTCATGAATATTTCGAGCATTTTGTAGAAATTTTCCAGATTCTTCAACAATATTATGAAAAATAGTTTGAACATCTTTTTTGTTTACATCAAAATATTTTAATTCAATGTCATGAAAGTTTGTAAAATCATTTAAATCACTTGTAAATACTCCAAGTGTGTAATTAAATAGATTGTTATTTTTTGAAACTAATTTATTAACTTCTTCATCTTCAAATAATTCTAACATAATATCAATGTATCTTTTCTTTTGTTCATTGATGTCAGTTTCTTGATAATTTGGCGAGTAAACATTAATATGACGTTGAAAATTTCGTAGATAATCGTTAAATGTATATTTTCGATCCGGATGTTTAATAAGTTTATCTCTTTCATTTTTCAAAAATAAATCAATCATTGGATCACGTACTTCGATTCGATTATTTCGACGAGTAACTGGTTCATCAAATTCGTCATCTATTATTCTTTTGTTAATTATGATTTCATTTTTCACTTTTGGTTTAATTATTTTTCTTTTCTTTGGTATTTTATTCCTTGTTTTTTGAGATAATCGAATACCAATTTTATTTGATGGCTTTTTACTCATTAATTATAATATAGGAAGATATTTATTATTTTTCTCTCGTTAAATTATAAGACAAAAAATGAGTGAATTAAGAAAACATCTTAGAAATGTTCTTAAGAAAGAAATATCTGCAATTCGTCAACGTGCTTCAACTCGCGGGGGTGCATATGCCGGTGAAGGTCGAAAATCAAGAAAATCACGATCCAGACGATCACATCGTTCTCGCCGAGGTAGTGCTATGGTTGTTGAAGGAGGAAGCAGACGCTCACGCAGATCACGATTATCTCGCCGATCTCATCGTTCTCGAAGTCGCGGAAGTGCATTAATTGGACTTTCTCAAAGAGTTTTAGGAGGTGCTAAGCGTGTTCGAAAAACGAAAGGACATAAACGAGGCTCAAATAAAGCATTATTAATTATTAATAAAATAGCAAAAGAACAATTTGATCATCTTCCAAGAGCTCAAGCAATAAAACAAGCATCAGCAGTTTATCGAGGGGAAAAGAAAGGAGGATCAAGACGATCAAAGAAATCATATCGCACTCGCCGCTCACGTTCTCGTTCTCGTGGTGCAGCATTATTAAGACGATCTCGATCCAGAACCCATTCACGAAAAGGATCAGCATTACAGAGACGTCGAAGTCATAAGTCACGTAGCAGACGATCCAGACGTTATTAAACAATCGTGTGTTTTGCATGATTAGCAAATTATTTTATTATTTTTCTATTATAATAATATAATGAACGAATATACATTTAATTTTTCACCTGAAAATCATGACTCTGAAATCATTGCTAAAGTTATTTCAGGAAAAGACAAAGGAAAGAATATATATTTAAATGAATCATCAAAATCAGATATTGAAAGTGACAAAGTTGAGTTATTATATGAGTATTTGATGAAAACAAAAGTACGATTAACTCAAAGAAGTTTGGACAAATTAGCTGAAAGTGTTTTACATAACGAAGAACCAGAAGATGAAAAATTAGCCAAAATATACAAAGAATTTATTAAATACCAAAAAACTACAAATGAAATCATGTTACGAGATTCTGAATTGGAGTTCGTTCCTTATCAGGGAAATGAGGACAATGTACAACGCCAGGGTATTTTTCTCGCGGCAGCTGCTGGTTCTGGAAAGACTTATTGGATTGCAAACTATTGTAGAATGTTCAATAAATTATATCCCCGATCACCAATTTATTTATTTTCAGCTAAACCAATTACAGATGAAAAGGAATTCAAAACTGTTAAAAGAATCAAACAAGTTGAATTAACTGATGAATCATTGGATGAAATTATTGAAAATGGTTCATATACCGAATTTATTTCAAAGTCTGGTCAATCATTATGTGTTTTCGATGATTATGATGCATTATCTAAGTCAGTTATGGCAAAATTAGAAACTGTATTAAATAGTATCATTCAAGTTGGTCGATCAAAACGAATCTTTTACATTGTTTCAAAACATACATTGAATGAAGGTAAGAAAACAAAATTATTATGGTCTGAATCAAGTGATATTATTTTATTTCCAAATGGTTTGTCGAGATATTCTCTTGTTTATTCAATGAAAGTTTATTTGGGATTTGATCAAGTTATGATTGATAAAGTGTTAAATCACAAGTCAAGATTTGTTGCAATTCATACCCGCGTGCCTCGTTATTTTATTACACAAAATTCAATTGGGTTTTTATAAAAGTACAATTTTTAATCCCCCCCTAATATTTAAAGAAATATTATGTATAGTTATTTAAATATGTATTGTCAAAAACATGAATTTGCTTATGAAAATGTTTGTAAGTACTGTTCAGACAAGAAAACAGGATTAAGAAGACAAATTGAACTACAATCATCAAAAGATTACATTGAAGAACTGAATAATAAGAAGAAAGAAATATTATACAAAATAAGTAGACTATTCAATGAAATTGATCAACTTGAGAAGGGACTGCAACAGATTGAATTTAACTTAGAAACAGGTTTTCAATTCTCTGATGAACCTTTGAAACCACAATTAGCAAAAATCATTAAATTGCATGATGATACAAAAGTAATAAATTTGCATGATAATGATGATGATGATTATAAGTACAATTTTTAATCCCCCTACATTTTTAAATTATGAACCAAATAATTATTTTTATTATTTAGATCATTATCCCAGTTTTACAAGGGGATTAGAAAAAGTACTTTTTTATTATTATATTGTATATATGAGTAATTTAAATAAGTTACTTGAGCATAGTTTATCTGATAAGGAAATAAAAGACTTCTTTGATGACAAAATTAATGTTTTGCGTTATTCTGATTTGTCAAATTATAAAAACTTAGATGATATTCTTGGAAAATATCGACGAGCAATAATATTGTTTGAAAATGAAAATAATTTAAATCATTGGTGTTTAGTTCATGAAGTTGATATTAAGGGACAAAAGCCTTATGTTGAATGGTTTGATTCATATGGCATAATTCCTGATAATGAATTTGATTACATTCCTAAATCATTTCAAAACTTATCAAAACAAAAACGTGGAACACTTATTAAATTATTAATTAATCAACCTTTGCAAGTTCACTATTCACAATATCGTTTGCAAGAACTTCATAAAGGAATTAATACTTGTGGGGTTTGGTGTTGTGTGCGGGCGTTGTATAATATGATATCAGAGGATGAATTCGCGAAATTATTTCGATCTGGTGAACAATTCGGATTAACTCCTGATGAACTTGTTAGTCTTTTATTTTACAAGGAACTTGGAGCATTAAATTTAATATAATTAATTATCTTTGTTATTAATATAACAATGAATATACAATATGACAATAGCGATACTATTTATATAACAGTTCAAGCAATTAACCCAAGTCAAACTAATTCAGATACATTAATTTGTAACATTACGCAACAAACTAATCCAATTGTTCAAAATTTATCAGATTATGATATTTATCTTCAATCATTGACATGTTCATCATCTGAATTACCTTATTTTAATATTTATCGACAAATTGCATGGGATCCAGCTAATTTTTCCATTAATATAACTAACATGACAATTTCATTTATTTCACAAACTGGAACAGATCGTAATTTTGATTTAAATGGAAATACTGATCCTTGTTTAATCGGTGTGGGAAATAATACAGGTGATACATGGCAGGGCTGCACATGTTATTTACAATATATTAGTGAAAATAGTCCATTACTAAATACAAACACATCAGATTATCCATTGACATATTTTAATGTTCATTCAATTCAGGAATTTATTGATATGATTAATACAGCAATTAATAAAATAGCTGGTGTATCAGGTGGATTATTTGCAGCTGGTGATTATTACTTTTATTATGATCCGATTTCACAATTATATCAATTTTATGCACCTGTGGGGTTTCCAGCTTCAACTCTTGATATGTATACGAATAATTTTTTAGAATATAAATTAGATAATTTCAGATGGCAATATTTGAGTAACTCTACAGTTGTTTCACCTCCGCAACCACCAGTAAATAATGTTTCACCATATAATGGATTAGATAACAAATTTATTAAAACTAATTACCCAAATAATTTAGCGAATAATATTTATACGTATTATAGTGAATATAGTGGATTAGCTAATTTAATTGATATTCATTCATTGTTAGTTACGGCAACAGGTGGACAATTGCAAACAGTCAGACAACAAATTATTCCATCTGCCACATTTGGACAAACTTCGTCATCTGGTTCGAATGCTTTAAACTTACCAACAATAGCATGTTTGAAATCATTAGATATAGTATTAAATGGGTTAGATATAGCTAGTTTAAATAATAGTTTTATTCAGTTTGAAAGTCCAGGTTTATTTTATCCAATAAATGCATTAGTCAATCAATCATTAACCCAATTAAATCTAACAATTAAAATTCAAACAATTGATAATGTAGTAAGTTCTTTGATGTTGCCAGCTGGAGGAGGATATGCGAACATAAGGTTCGTTTTAAAAAGGAAAAACCTGAAAAAATAATCAATATTAAAAAAAAATGAAATATAGTTTATTAAATGAATTAATTGAATTTATTTTAATTTATTTCTCTAGATAAATTATAATAATGAGTGATCTTTTACAAAACTTAGATTTTACTAATAGTATAGATTCAAGATTGCGTGTTTTGGATGGTGTTAAGCCTAAATATGAATTGCCAAAGGGTATTAAGGCAGCCACCTGGTACAATCAACCGAATCAAAACCCGAATAGTAATACATCTACACAATATCAATTATATTTAAATGAAAATCAAATTGTTGCTGATTATTTTATTGAAGAAGTTGATGTTTCTATTACATTGAATATTACTGAAACAGCAGGAACAGCAAATATTCGCCCTTTTTCAAATGGTAATCTTGCACCGCGATTTATGCCGTTAACCAACGCATCTCAATCGATTCAAATTGTTATTAATGGTCAACCTATTCAAGTTAATCCCCAAAATATGTTAGAAGTTGTAACAGCATTTAATAAATCACCGGAATATGATGGTATTGATTTACCATGTTGCTCGTCTCTTGATGTGTTTACGGATCTTAATCCACAAGGAGCCGGTCAGGCTTTCGCTACACAAACAGCATCTTTTAATAATCCTATGAACAATTATTTTTCAAGTACATATGGATCAGAACCGCGTTTTGGCACTATTTCAGTTACATCTCTTGATAATACTGCTATGCCGGTAAATGCAACAAATGCGCGTGTTTTCCGCTTTGTTGTACGTGAACCAATATTTACAGGTGTAACTAGTATGACATTAGAACAATCAGGGGGATTTTTATCTGCTACTAACATTCAAATAACTCGTAATTGGGTTGCGAATATTGCTTCTAAGATGGTTAATTTTTTCTCTGTTGCTGCAAATTTGACATATGCAAGCAGTTCAGCTGTTATAAACTCTGCGCGTGTTTATTTTCAAGTCTACACACCTGATGACTATGTAAAATTACCAGCAGTTACTTTTTACCCTATTGTTGATTATGGTATTCAATCTCAAACCGCAACAACCGTTGCAACAGCTGCAAATGCGTCAGTAACTATAAATTCTCAAACAATGTCATTAAATGTTGTTCCACGTTGTATTTATTGCTGGGTTGCTGTTCCTGATGCAAATCGTGATCCGACATATTCCCAAGCTCCAGGTTTTAAAATAACAAATATTCAACTTTCATTTAATGGTGTTGGTGGTCAATTTAGTTCAATGACTTCGGGAATTGAAATATATGATGAATTCATGGGACGACAAGGATGTATAAAAACATTCCAAGAAACTGGTTATACTTCTGCAATTGTTGCAGCAAATGCTGGTGTCGTTAATTATGGTTTATGGGGAACATGCTTACGCATTGATTCCAGTGTTTTGGCTGGTATTGATTGGGAAAAATATAGTGTTGGTTCTCAATTTAATGCTAACTTACAAATCCAAATTACTGCAACTAATTTAAGTTATCAAAATCAAACACCATCATTATTTATACAAGTTGTAAATGATTCATTATTAATGATTGATGGGCCAAATAGTGCAATGGTATTAAAGACTATTTTAGATGCTCCTCAAGTTATGAGTGTTCGTGATAACAAACCAATTGAATTTACACATCACCCAATGATGGGCGGATCATTTTTTGGTAAAATAAAAGATTTCGCAAAAAAGCATTTAGGCAAGGTCGTAAAAGCTGCAAAAACAATTTATCAAAATAAAGATAAAATATTAGCACATGCAAATGAAGCCCGAAAATTAACCGGTCTTGGAAGACAACGAAAATCGCGTAGACATCGCCGTGGTTCTGCTTTTGTAGGTGAGGGATTACTACGAAAAAGCCGCCGACATCGTTATCGAGGTGGAGCTTTAAATGATGATGAATCAGATTATTCCCATTCTTGTGATTCACAATGTTCATGTTCTGATTATTCTGATACAGAATCATACACATCTTCGTCATCTGCATCGTCTGAAGAACAAATGAAAGGAGGTAAATTGATAACAAAACAAAATTTACGCAATCGATTGAAATAAAATAAAATTAGTTTGGTAAATTTTTATTAAAATAATCCATAAAATTTATTATATTATTCAATAATATAATAAGAAAATGAGTTATAGTGCGCTTCAGGACGCTCCTTGGTTCGATATGATAGTAAATTCAGTTACAGCCTCAGATATTACGGCAGCAGGTGAATTTAATGTAACTACCATTGACGCCTCAACATTACAAGTTAGTGACTCAACTGAATTAAACAATCAAATTATTTTAAAACCTGTTCAAATGACGATTCAAGGTGCTGCAATTGGTCAATATGATTCAGATGGAGAATTATTATATCAATTTCCAGATATTTCTGGTACTGCAGGCCAATTTTTGAGTTTAGACAATGAATTAAATTTAAGGTGGACTTCCGGAGGTGGCTCGGGTGGTATGTTTCAAGAAGGTACAAATATAGTAATTACTGATGAAGGTGATAATACATATAATTTCGCAACTGTGCCTAATCCAAGTTTTACATCGTTAACAACTGCAGCCATTACAATTAATTCAAATGTTTTTCCCGCAACATTAGGAGCTCCGGGTACAGTGTTAGGTATCAATGGTAGTAATCAAATGGCTTGGGTTGCAGATGGTCCAGGTGGTGCAGTAACAGAAATAACAAATAATGATGGTAATTTAAATATCGGTGATCCAACTGGTCCAATTGTAAATATTGATCTAAGCAATAATATTGTCATTCCTGGAACTTTTGATTGTTCAGGTATTACTGTCGGGGCCAATGGTATTGTTGTTAATGATAATGGTGGACTTTCTTGTGATTCTATCACTTGTAACAGTGTTTCTGCAAATAATGCAGTTACTGGTAATTTTGTTAATGGTCAATCAATTAATATATACAATAATAGTAATGTTAGCGTTTTTGAATTTCCAAATTTATCATCGGAACCTTCACAAAATAATATAATCATTTCTGATAATGCTGGTGGTTCTTCATTTGGTCAGGTATCAAGTTTATTATCATCAACGGATAATTCAATCACTATTGGTAGTTCTGCAATTTCAAATTTAGAAGTTAATTTAACAACTTTAGCGAGTAATATTACTTCAACAAATAATTCAATAACTGCAACAATTACAGGCGGTGATTTGGATTTACAAACTAATGGTATGGGATCAGTAACTAGCATTACGGCAGGAACTGGTTTATCCGGTGGAACAATAACAACAACGGGAACAATAGCATTAGCAAATACAGCAGTAACGCCAGGTTCATACACATTAGCAGATATTACAGTTAACGCACAAGGACAAATAACAGCTGCAAGTAATGGAACACCGGCAGCATTAGATGCAAGTGATTTCGGATCAAGTCAACAAGTTGTTGCAACTAATGGTTCAGGTGTAGTTAATCTTAATTTTGCTAGTTCATTTTTTAATACAACAAATTTCACATGTAATTTTGAAGGAGTAACAGATAACTCAAATACATTTTCAACTCCTGTTTTTGTTACACAAGTCGGTAATATTGTTTCAATTGCTCTTTTGATAGGTATTAATAACCCTATTATTCCGGTGGCTGTAGAAACTGAATATGTTGCAACGACTGCAATGCCAGTTTGGTCATATTCTGGATCTTATTCTGGTGGTTATGATCTTGTAATTGGAACAATGCCAATAACAAATAATAGCAATGTCACCAATCCACCAATCGGAAATAATTATTTATTGACATGGAGTTTAAGATCAGTTGCATCGGATGTAGTTTTAACATTCCGTTTAACTGATCCGGGAACTTATACAGCTGTTAATTTTGCAATTCCTACAGCTGGCAATGGATACTCGGGTTATTATAATTCGACAACAGCCGGTGGACTTCAAACAGCATGTAATACATATTTTACATACAACACACTAGCATAAGAATCATATACAATTTTATAAATTAAAACTCATTATTTTATTTTATAGTATTATATATGTCTGATGAAAAAATATACTTTGGAGCTAGTGACAAACTCCCCAAAGGCTATACTCGATTTGCTAATATGGCAGATTTAATTAATTCATCTCAGGTAAAACGATATGGAAGATATAAAGTAGACAACAGAAGATTAAACAAAATTTTTCATCCAGAAAATATTAAGAAAAATAAAAAAAATAAAGAAGATGAATTAAGAATAAAAATTTATGAAAACTCAATTAGAGCAGTAACAAAAAAATATGAATCTGGTGATATTCCTACAGGTCATGATATTATTAAATACAATAAAGCATATGATGGATTAATAAAATTAGGAGTTATTCCAAAATTTGATCGAATTAATTTTGATAAAAAAGAAGATGATATTATTTTACCAAAAAAAGTTGAAAGACAAATCGATAAAGAAATAGATGTATTATTAAAGAAAAATAAAATTAATGATGATGACATTTTGAAAGCTGAAGAAAGATTATTGAAATATGCTTTTGATAACCCAGCTTTTTCAAAAGGTTTGTAAAAATTTGCATTCATCACAATTTCCATCAAATTACACCACAAAACGAAATAAAATCGAATGAAACAACAACCGCAAACATCATTATTTTCTGACCTATATGTATGATCATCATTTAATTATTAGTAC
>Ga0181344_1000224_pt1 | contig 23724 bp, 28 predicted proteins | sample Su13VDMLBDD_FD_130098 | JGI IMG/M metagenome (GOLD analysis project Ga0181344, IMG submission 130098) | Freshwater viral communities from Lake Michigan, USA - Su13.VD.MLB.D.D | ecosystem: Environmental > Aquatic > Freshwater > Lake | place: USA: Michigan | collected 2013-07-15
ATCCGATTCCGCTCGTCCCTCCCGTTTCGGGCATTTTGCCGAACAGCCTACGCCAGCAGGGGCTTAGCGGCAATTCTTTGTGTAGACCTCGGCGGCAATTCATCAGTAGCTCACCCACTCGGTGGAGTAGGCGCCCGTGTAGTCCTGCAGGCGCATGACAATGCTCCTGAAGCCTCGGCCATACTCATCCAAGAACCCGGCCCCGGTTCTCTGCTTGATCGTGTCATCAAGCCATTCAGGCAACTCGTTGTCGCGGGAAGGAAACCGGACCCACTCACCCGACGAACGTGCATATCCGTAGCGGATCGTGGTGGTGTAGAGTTCTCGTCCTCCGCTGCTGTGCAACACACGTTTGGACAGTTGCCAGACCTCGATGGCATCACGGTATTGAGCGACTTCGGGCGGCACGCTGTCAGACCCACCTCCACCCGGAAGGCTCACATTGTGACCGCCCATAGGGCATCGCCACAGTTGCAGGGGCGGTTCGACCGGCCAGGGCGTGATGCGGCGTATAAGCTCGGCCTTCGCTGCGCTGCACTCTGCCGAGGCCGGGAAACCGCCCGCCAGACAAAGCAGGATGGCGCAGTCGATGGGGTAAGCGGCAGCAGGCGATGCAAAGCTGAAGGCCGTTGCTACACATGCGGCAGCACCGAGGGTCTTAACTTTCATCTGAACCTCCTTGTTGACGGCCAGTAGCACGTGTGGGTCTCAGCATACAACAAAAATGAATGATTTGAAGATTTCATCTTTGTTTGCCTTGAAATTTCTCCTTGTATCGCTCGTGCCAGACATTTGACTGTTGGATGATGTCGGCCTGAGACTTCTGTAGGCAAAGCAAGTAAGCATTCAAATCATTGAAATATCTTATATATTCGTCTCTTTCATCCATCCCGTGCCGCTCCAGAGTAGCTTGATCCTCTATGGGATCAGCGGGAGGGGCGCACAGATGCAGAACTTGAGGCGCAGGGAGGTATGGCCCTGATGAAGCCACCTGAACCAAGGCTATGACAGCAAGTGAACCGATCATGCTCCTGCCTCACAGTTGTGCGAGAATGCCCGCCTAAGTGCGGCCGGCTCCAACTGTAGATGTGCAAGCGAGAAGGTCATGGTTCTTTGACGCAGTAGAGGAAGTCAGTGGCAGTTCTGAGGGTGAAGTTTTGGAAGGTGAAGGTCAGTGGCTAAATGGACAGAAGATTTAGCCAATAACACGATTGTCCTTGACTTTTTCAGTAAACCAAGCTTAGCGCCGATCAATAACTTGATACGGCTCCGCTCAATACATGGGCTTGGAGTGTGAGAATATAAATAACGGATGCGCTAAAATAAGAAATGCCGCAGTTATGCGGCATTGATGACTTATTAAGTAGTATGTTTGATTATTAGATCAGATTCATTCTGACCGCCGTGCTGACAGCACTGGTGGTATTCCGGGCACCCAGCTTCTTTTGCGCACTGTCAAGACGGGCCTTCAGACCTGAGACACTGATATTCATCAATTCCGCAGCTTCACTCTGCCGCAACCCGCTGTGCATCAGTTTCAACGTCTCTAGCTCTTGCTCATTCAAAGCAACCCGTGACCGAGTAAAGAGCTGCGCCCACATCTTCACCTTAGACATGAGCAGCGCCATCTCTTCATCTGTCAGTTCACGATCAGGCCGTGCGATAGACAAGAAAGATCGTTTTGAGCCTATCTTGACGACGAATGTAGCCCCATACTTCAGGCCGTGTGCCTTGGCGCGAACCATGATCTTCCGCATGTCGGGCAACTTTACCTCCGACCACCGGGTCATGCCCTCACGCGTGATCGTCCAGACAGCCACGGGATCTCCGAAGAAGTAGTTCTCGGTTTCGTATTCTTTGGTCCACGCGTCCGGATACTTGTTCATGAAGAAGTCCGGCTGGCCGAAGCGCAGTCCGAAGCCAAGAAAATAACCTGACAAACCAATGGCTTCAAGCTGTTGAAGCTCAGCTTCGTGGTTGGGGATCGCGATCTCAAGCATGGCGGAATGTCAAGCCTTTTCGTGAAAGTGTCCTTATCTCCTGTCCAAAAAGACAGGTGAGTGTCAATGCCAAAAATCTTCCTCTATGCCAGCCAAGCAAGAGAACGGCAGAAGGCCCGGACAACGATGAAGAGCATTGAGGACAGAGTGCGCCCGAAAGCGGTGACTATCTCTGCGGAGGCAAACTTCACAGTAGATATGGCTCAAAACCTGCTCACGATGTTTTCGCACCTCACCGAAGGCCAGGAAATTACTGTCAAATTCTCCAATGCCGGTGTCTGGGCCGTGACCCCCCATGGCATTCGTTTGTTTATAGGTTCGACACAAGTGTTTGAAGTAGGTGGCAATGATGATGATGCAGGCAAAACAAAAGTTCAGTGAAGCTGCGCAAAGCGGCTACCATGTTGAGGTTGTCCGCTGCCCGAGCAATCTGGATCGCTGGCATTTGGTGAATGAGTATTTGAAGCTACGCAAAGAGGTCTTCGTGGACCGCTTGGAGTGGCCTCTCTTTCACGCTGACGAGCTGGAGTTCGAACAATATGACAGCTTCGATACTGTCTATGTCATTGCCACTCATAACGGTGTGACAGTCGGGGGTGCTCGGCTGCGTCGTGCCAACCAGGTCAGCGGCAAAGGTCAACTGCAATACAGCTACATGATCAGGGACGCGTGCCTGGGTATCCTTCCCGGTCTACCGGACAACCTTTGCTATGAGGTTCCTTCGATGGACACCTCCATGTGGGAGATCACCCGTATGGTGGTGAAGGGGCCACGTGAAGTCTCGCGGATGATCCTGGCGAAGGTGAACACGTTCCTGAGTGAAGAAGGCGCTGAGACTGTGCTGTTTCTAGGGTCGCCAGCGTTCAAGCGTATGGCCAACTCGCTGAACTGGCCGGTCAAGCAACTCGGCCCTGTTACCGGCAACGACGACGGAGCCTTCCAGGTCTTCGAGTGCCCTGTGCGCAAGCTGGAGTAGCCCCTAGCCACCCTAGCTGGCAAACAAAAATGATCTGTTCGAACGTTTCATTTATTGTTGACGAACAATAAATGAATGGTTAGACATGTGTTGATCTAGGTGAAACCAGCTAGTGCGAGCAACCCAACATAGTGCATTAAGGCACCTGTCAACGAGCAGGAGCCAACAATGAGTCAAGTCATACCTCCCGTGATACTCAGCGAGGATGTTGCGCAAGTCGTAAACGAGGGCGGATCAGTTATCGTTATTTGCCTCGAAAGCGTTTCGAGAAAAGGAACGGCAGTCGTAGGCAAGTGGATTTTTGAAGTCGTATCGGCTGATAAAAAAACGCGGCGATTAGTGGTCTACAAAGTAAGAAACAAGGCAGAAACATCGCTCACGGTGTCGGGCGTTGCTTCAAAAATAATATCTTGGGGTTTCCCCGGAATAATAATACCAAAGGAAAAGGGACAAGCGTTTGAACTCTTCAAGGACGGCAGCTATTCTGCTGATTGGAGGTCTGACACTTAGCGCAAATGCCTGCCTCGGAAATGGCATGGTGCTTGTGCCAGGGTCCGATGGAACCTTCCAATACAGAGAACAAAGTAACGGTTTTGCCCGCCACTATGGCTCCGGTGGGCAACCGATAATCAGGGAAGCCGAACGTCAGGCTTCGCTTCCAGAAAACTCAATGTCTTTTCTGGCCCAACCGGAACCCAGTTTTCGAGCGCCACGGTCAGTCGCGGCAAGGCCAGAAGTCCTCAGTGCCATTGATCAAACAGCAATGCGCTATGGCGGACATGCCGCTTTGCGCAAAGCAGGCATGTCCGTCACTGAATGGCGGAACTTTTACCGCGCCAATATTGAGATCGAGAGTGCCTACAATCCGAAAGCCCGCAGCCATGTGGGTGCTATCGGTCTGGGGCAACTCATGCCCGCAACAGCGGCGACGCTCGGCGTAAACCCCCACGACATGCACCAGAACCTCGATGGTTCTGCCCGCTACCTGCTTTTTCTTCTCGATCGCTTCGGGACGAAGGAGCTGGCTCTGGCTGGCTACAACGCTGGCCCGGAGGCCGTTTCGCGCCACGGCGGTATCCCCCCTTACCGCGAAACCATTGGTCACGTCCGCAAGGTCATGGCCGTTTTTTCCCGACTGAACGGAGACACCCTATGAACAACACCATGCCGATCTCGGCCTTTAATCTGGCGCTTTGCGCGCTCCTGGCGGTCGGCCTTTTCATGTTGATGACCTCGCCCGCATTGGCGGCAGGCACGATCAACCTGAGCCCGATCACCAATATCCTGACCGGCATTGCCAACACCCTGACCGGGCCGCTCGGGAAGGCCATGGCAACGCTTGCCGTGATCGGCATCGGTGCAGCCTGGCTGATGGGTTATGTCGATTTCCGCACCGTTATCTATGTCGTGGCGGGTATCGCCATCGTCGCCGGCGCGGCCACCATCGTCAACACCATGTGGGGCGCCTGATCCCATGGTCAGACGGTCCCTGCTTTTCCTCGGTCTCATCCGCCCGCCTCGTCTCATGGGCTTGCCGATGTTCTATGCCGTGATCTGGATGGCAGGGTCCGTCCTGGCCTTTGTGTGGGCCGAGAGTTTCTGGACGCTTCTGCTCTCGGCCCTTGCCTATCCGGCCTTCTGGTTGGCGGCGGAATGGGACCCTCATTTCTTCGATGTGGTCACTGTTGTCAGCCGTCAGACCCGCCGGACCAGAAACAAAGACCTCTGGGGTGCCGACAGCTATGAACCATAATCCTCGGATCGGGCCTGCCGCCCTCGACGTGCTGCCTTCATGGGTGCGCAAGGAACAATCGGTGGCCTCCATGCTGCCCTATGTGTCTCTGGTCGATGACCGAACCATCCGCACCAAGGGCAACGAGTTCTTCCAGTGCATCCGGGTCAGCGGGCTGAACAGCCTGACCGTGGCCGATGAGCTGCTGGATCGCGCCAAGGACATTTTTGCCAGCATCATCGCCCAGACCGGCGACAAGTTTGCCTACACGGTCCACAAGGTATCGCGGCGCATCGACACCAGCCTGCCGCCTGTGACCGGCGACAGCATGGCGGCGCAGATCGACCGGCGTTGGCAAAGCTACATGGGCCGCGCGAACCTGCGCGAACACACGATCACGATCACGGTCATCAAGCGGCCGGACGTGCTCTCGAAGATCCCGTTCAGCATCCAGAAATCACGTGCGCTTCTGGCAGGCCAGATCAGCGCCCAGGTGGCGCAACTGAGCGAGGTTGTCTCGTTTCTCTGCTCTGCCCTGTCCGGCATGGAGCCGCGCGTTCTGACGGCCGAAAGCGGCGAACTCCTTGGCTTTCTCGAAAGCATCAACACGGGCATCGAGGTTCCGACCTTTCACACGGCCCTCGACCGCACGATTGCGGAAACCGTCTCGAACACCCGCGTCACCTTCAAGGGCGACAAGATCTATCTGAGCGGCGGCAGCCTGCCGGATCGGGTGGGCACCATCTACTCGATCAAGGAATATCCCCGCGAGTCCTTCGTCACCATGTTCGATGAACTGGACCTGCCGGTTGATATGGTGGTCTCCAACTACTTCGTGCCGGTCAACAACAGCGTCATGGAAGAGCGGGTCGCCCGCGAATTGCGCCGCCGTGAGGCGATCAACGACAAGGCCGAGAACCTGATCCTTGCCCTGCAGAATGGTCAGAACCGGCTGGCTTCGGGGGAGATCACCTTCGGTCAGCATCAGATGGCGGTCGCGATTTATGCCGACAGCGAAGAAGAGCTTGGCCGCATCAGTTCGATGATCCGCAACATCGCCGTCACGGCAGGCGTGAAGCTGGTTTCGCAAGGCTATACCGCGCGCACGGTCTATTTCGGCCAGCATCCCTGCAACCGGGCCTTCCGCATCCGGGAAGGCGCGATCACCAACGAACAGTTTGCCGACATGGCCGCGCTGCATCGCGCCGCCATGGGCAAGCCCGGCTCTCGGGTGCCCTGGGGCACCAACATCACATGGTTTCCCACGATCACGCGCAGCGCCTATCGCTTCAACTTCCATGAGGAAGGCGATCCGCAGAAAGAACCCTCCAACGGCCATACGCTGATCCTTGGCCGCATGGGGTCGGGCAAATCGGTGCAGGCCGCGTTTCTGGCGGCACAGGCGCAGCGGGTCGGCGCTCGGGTCTTTGTCTTCGATTATCGCCGGGGCATGGAAATGGCCGTGCGCGCCCTTGGCGGCACCTATTCCGAGCTGAAGGCGGGCGAACGCACGGGCCTCAACCCGCTTTGGACGGAAACCGATACAGCCGGGCAGGAATGGCTGAGCGACTGGCTCATTCACCTGATGGAAAGCGGGCATAGCCCCCTTCAGCCTGAACAGTCCCGCGCCGTGCGTCATGCCGTGCGCCAGAACGCAGAGGTGCGCAATCCGCGGCTGCGGACCTGGAGCCAGTTTGCCCAACTGGTGGGTGCCACCCATGACGGGGGCGCGCTTGCCGACAGGATGAACGAATGGACGGCCGGACACCGCTTCGGCTGGATCTTCGGTCAGGAGGTCGAGGACAGCTTTTCGCTCGACGGCCAGTTTGTCGGCTTTGACCTGACCGACATTCTGGACACCGACAACCAGAAGGCCCGCATGGCGGTCCTGTCCTACATCTTCCGCCGCATCGAGCGGAAGATCGAGGACAAGCGCCCAACGATCATCATCATTGATGAAGCGTGGAAGGCTCTCGACAACAGCTATTTCGCGGGCCGCATCGAGAACTGGCTCGTCACGGCGCGCAAGCAAAACACCGTTGTCGTGATGATGACGCAGTTTGCGCACCAACTGAACGCCTCCGCGCACGGGCGCACGCTGCTGCAAGCCCTGCCCACGAAAATGCTGCTCCCGAACAAGGAAGCCAGCGTCAGCGATTATGACGGGCTCAGCCTCAACCAAAAAGAGCTGGAAATCCTCATGGGGGTGAACCCCGGCTCGCGCGTGGCCCTGCTGCGGTCCGATGACGGCTCGCATGTGATCGACACGGACCTTTCAGCCCTCGGCCCGCTCCTGACCATCCTCGGCGGCATGAAGGCCGGTGAGGCCCTTGTGGGGGCGGATTACCGGACACGGCCTGATTTCTGGAAAGGATTTGATGATGCGTAAACCTGTCGTGCTCATGCTGTTTGCGTCCCTTGCCCTGTCGGCCTGCGCAGGCACGCAGTCACAGCCCATCAAAAGCAAATGCTTCACCGCGCGCGGCGATCTGACCTGCGATCTGCGGCCCCTGCCTGAGCTTTGGGGCGAGGCGCGGCAGGATGCCGTTCGCAAGGTCGGCTTTTATGAAAACGCAGTCGAGGACGGCCCTTATGCGCAGCCCTGACCGGCTGTTTCCTTGGCCGTTGGCGGCAGCGGTGCCGCTGGTGGCGCTGATGCTGTCCAGCACTGCACTGGCGCAAGGCGTTCCGGTCGTGGACCCGGCCAAGAATGCCAAGGAAGCGGAAATTACCGCGCAGATGGAAGCTGACCTGGCGCTGCAACGGCAGAAGGCGGAGGAAGCGCGCAAAAGGCTTGAGGCAGATCGCCAGCAACTCAAAGCCTTGGGCGATGTGTCGGGCGGCATGACCCTGCCGGGTGGCGGCACAGGGGCCGCTGCCATGATCTCGGACCTTGAAGCGGCCGGGGATGGAAAGCAGGCGGTCTATGCCACGGACAACAGCGTGGCGGCTGAGCAGCTTTTTGGCGAAGGCCGGGAAAACGTCGAGCAGATCATCATCCGCGCGGCCAGGGACACGCATCATCTTCAGAAAGCGGGCCTGTCGCTGATCCAGTGGCGGTGCTGGGTGCAGGCGATGATCTGGCAGGAAAGCCGCTTCAACCCTCATGCGGAGTCGCCGGTCGGGGCTTATGGCCTGACCCAGATCATGCCCGATACCGCTGGCGACCTGGGCATCCGGTCCACCTATCGCTCAGATCCCTACATTCAGGCAGAGGGCGGCGCGCGCTATCTGGCGCAGCAACTCAATGCCTTTGACGGCGACATGATCCTGGCACTGGCCGCCTACAACGCGGGGGCGGGCAATGTCCGCAAGCATGGCGGCGTGCCGCCCTTCGCGGAAACCCGGAAATACGTTCAGGTCATTCCCGCCAAATACCGCGAATACATGGCAAAGCTCGGGGCGGCAGACCAGATCGGCTCCATCGAGGCCTCCTATCTGGCGAATGCCGAGAAGGCGATGATCGGCGGTGCCGTTGCACAATATGCCGACGAGGCCGGACAGGACATGGGCTTGGCAATGGCCCGGCTCGAAGAGGCCATGTCGCGCCTCGATCAGACGGAAAACGCGGCCGAGGCGATGGCATTGAACAGCTTTGTGCGGGCGGAATTTGCCCGTCTTCTGGTCATTCGGACCCGGCTGATTGCGACCCGTTCCAAGCCGCTCTCGGCCGAGGCGGTGGCTGCGGCAGCGGCCTTTGCCCAGGAACGCAGATTTATGGATTTCCAAGGGAGGTTGTGATGCGAAACACCATCACCAGTCTATTTCTCGGTGCAGGTTTGTGCGTGACCTCGACGCTGGCGGTCACGTCATCCGGTTTTGCCCAGGGCGTGCCGACCATCGACACGCAGTCGATCACCCAGCAGATCACGCAGATCAAGCGGATGCTCGAAGACTTCGGCATCCAGTCCGACATGCTGGATCAACTTGTCGATCAACTGGCGGAACTGCAAAGGCAGACGGCGGAGCTGGAGGGCATCTATGCCGTCCTGACCGGCAAGGCCGATATTCAGGGCCTTCTCATGGGCGGCGGCCTCGACACGGTTCTTGATCCCAAGATGACCAGCATCCTGCAAGCCGCTGGATCGGCAAGCACGGGCGATTGGTCGGGCGTATCCTCGGGCTATCGCACGGCGATCCAGACCAATGCCAAATCGACCATGACCAAAGCGGGCCTCGATCCTGCCCGCGTCGAGACCATGGGCAAGAGCGGCAGCGTGGCGGAAAAGCGGGCGGCGACACAGGCCACGACAGGGGCCTTGGTAGCGGCGACCGCCGATACCGCGCAGCGCGAAACCTCTGTCAGCCTTCAGCGCCTCGATACGCTTGTGGCCGAGATCCCGGAACAGACCGGCATCAAGGAGGCGATCGATCTCAACACCCGAATGATGGGCGAGGCGGTCAAGGAGCTGATCCTGAACAACCAGCTTCTCGCCATGCAGAGCTATGGGATGGGCATGTCGGATGTGTCGCAGGCGAGTGCCTGGGCGCAGGAACAGGAAATGCTCGACTTCCAAATTCCGGACCTGAGGTAAGGCCCGATGTTCGATCTCAAGAAAAACAAAAAGGCGAAAGCCGCATCCGTCGCTCCGAAGATGGTCAGCGAAACGGAGGAAGAACTGATCTATGGCGAACGCCGCCGTGGCGCGTTCTGGCAGAAGTTCGGCATTGCCGGTTGGGGCTTTGGCGCCCTTGGTTGCCTCATGGCAGCCGTGGTCGCGGCCAGTCATGAAACCCCTGCCCCGGTCCTCGTGCCGTTTGATCCGTCGAGCGGCATGGCGCTGCCGACCGCGAACCTGCAAGCCATATCCCTCGATCATCGGGATGCGGTCGTTCAGTCGCTTGTCCATTCCTATGTGCGCGACCGCGAGACCTTCAACCAGCTCGACAATGATGTGCGGGTCCGCTCGGTGATCGACCGTTCGTCCGGCGCGGCGCTTGCCTCGATGCGCAGCCTTTGGTCCTCGGAAAACCCGGACTACCCGGAACGGAAATATGGACCCCGCGCCCGGATGGATGTGGAAATCCTGTCGGTCACGCTGATCACCGAGGATCGGGCTCAGGTCCGGCTGCGCCAGCGCCTGGCCGATGATGGGGGCATCACCGAGGGCCTGTTCAGCGCCACCCTGGCCTTCCGCTACGAAACCACCGAGGCCCGGCCTCTCGATGAGGTTTGGACGAACCCCTTTGGCTTCAGTGTCTACGAATATGCCATCACGTCTGACCGGTTGGAGGTCCAATGAAACTCGCTCTTGGTTTTGTTGCAGCCTTGGCTGCTGCCAGCATGGGCGTCTCCGAGGCTCTGGCTGAAGTCACGCCCCGCGCCGGAAATCTCGATGCCCGTGTCCGCTATGCCCAATGGGTCGATGGACAGGTTTACCGCATCCAGACGCAGATGGGCCGGGTCACGTCCGTGGAGTTTGGCCCGGATGAACAGATCACCTCTGTTATTGCGGGCGATACCGTCAGCTTCAACTTTGACGCGGTGCCGGGCGGCAGTGCCTTCGTGATGAAGCCCACGACAAGCGGTGCTGCCACCAACATCAACGTCTACACCAACAAGCGGCAGTATTACTTCGAGGTCTCGGAGTCGCCCGCCGCGCAGTTCTCGGTGGTCCGCTTCACCTATCCGCGCGGCTCGGGGGGCACGACGCCTGCCAACCGGCAGATCGCCCGTGGGCCTGCCAACCATGACTATGGCGGAAACGTGGTGAACGGCACGACGCCCACGCAGGTCTGGGATGATGGGGCCTTCACCTACTTCAAGTTCCGCCGCAATGGCGAGCTGCCCGCGATCTTCAAGGTCACGGCCGGACAGGAGGTCACGGTCAACTCGCAGACCATGCCTGACGGCGTGGTGCGGGTGACAGGCACAAGCCCCTTCTGGGTGCTGCGCTTGGGCAAGGTCGAGTCCACCGTGGGGATGATGAAAGCCGTGAGGTTGGTAAAATGAGCGACGGGGCAAACAACGATCTTCGTCAGCGGCTCGCCTCCCTGAACGGTCAGGAGGCCGGAACGGATGGGACCGGACGGGCAGCCAAGCCCGGTGCGGCCAAGCTGGCCCTGGCTCTCGGCGGCGCAGCCGTTCTGGCTGGTGCGGTCTATGTCTACAGCCAACCGGAAGGCGAGACGGTTCTTCCCGTCAGGCAGGCTCAGGAGTTCCAGCCGGAAGGCAGCGGCTTTGGGGACATGGACCGACTGCCGCGCGACGAACCCGCGCCTGAACCTGCTGTCGTGGTGGAGGCTGTGCCGGAGCCGGTTCCGGCCCCCGACAATTCGGAAGTCATCGAGTTGATCCGAAGCCTCCAGGCGCAGGTCGATGCCTTGTCCAAGCCTGCACCCGAGGCTGAAAGCCCAGCATCGGACGGCGAGAACGAGGCTCTTGCCGCCCTGCAGGGTGAGTTGGAGGAACTTCGCCAGCAAGCGGAAAACCGCGAGCGCGAGCTGCAGAACATGCTGAGCGACCGCGATTTGCAGATTGCGGGCCTGAACAATGAAATGGACATGCTGCGGCTGCAAGGCGGTGGCGGGGGCTTTGTGCCGGGCAGCGACGATGATCTTCTGGCGCAGCGGCGGCAGGCCGCGGAAGAGGCCGCGCAACTGGAACAGCAGCGCCTGCAATCCTCGATGATCGCGATCGGCGGCGGCGATGGTGCCGGTGGGGCCATTGCGGAGGCCGCAGGCTTTGGTGATGCGGGTGCCGCGCAGCAGGCAGCGAAACTCAGCGATGACGCCGCCTTTGTGCGCAATGCCGGACGCCCGGTGCAGGTCCAACGCGCGGAAATCATCGTCAACCCGGCCAACACCGTCACGCAGGGCACGATGATCCAGGCGGTTCTGGAAACCGCCATCGACTCGACCCTTGAAGGACCCATCCGGGGCGTCGTGACAACCGATGTGGTCAGCTATGACGGCTCGCGCATTCTCATTCCGCGCGGCTCGAAGCTGATCGGCAGCTATTCGGCGGATGTGGAAACCGGGCAGAACCGGCTTCTGGTGGCTTGGGAACGCATCATCATGCCCGACAATCAATCGGTGCAGATCAGTTCCTTCGGCGGTGACGCGCTTGGCCGCTCGGGCACGACCGGCAAGGTCAACAGCCACTTCTTCAAGCGGTTTGGGGCGGCGGCGCTGATTTCCACGATCTCGGCCATTCCTTCGCTTCTCGAAGATGAGGACAGCGGCGGTGGCGTGACGATCTCGACAGGCGGGACGGATGCCGCGACGGGTGTGGCGGATGCGCTTGGCGGCGCAACGGACGCGGCCATTGGCAAATACATCTCGATCCCGCCGACGATCACCGTGGCCCAGGGCACCCGCGTCACGGTGATGGTGGACCGCGATCTGGAGATATTCTGAGCATGGATGACATGAGCCACGGCAGCTATCTCGATGAAGCCTTGGCGGCGATTGGACCTGTCATCGACAGCCCTGCCCTTGTGGAAATCGCCATCAACCCGGACGGGCGCATCTGGTCACTCCGGCATGGCGATGCAGCCATGCAGCCGGTCGAACGCACCCCCATGAGCGCGATGGAAATAGACGATCTCGGCCGACGCATCGCCAGTGCCGGGCGGCTGACCATCGGCAAGGAGGCCCCGATCATTTCCACCTCCGTGATCTACAAGGGGCGGCCCATCCGCGCCCAGGTGGTCACGGCCCCGGCCGTCTCGACGGGCGCGGCGATCTCGCTGCGCTTTTTTTCCACCCTGCCCCTCGACCAGATCACGGTCAAATACCTCCATGGCCGGGAATACTCGGTGGACGGAGCCCGTGCCGACATGAAGCGCGAGCTGAAGGCGCTTGCGGCCTCCGGCCAGATCGACGCGGCCATGGCCTTCATTGTCCGGCACAAGATGAATGCCTTGATCGCGGGAGCGACAGACAGCGGAAAGACGGTCTTTGCCCGCAAGATGCTCTCCTATGTCCCCGACAGCGAGAGGCTGATCACCATCGAGGACGCGGCAGAGCTGGTGCCTGCACAGCCCAATGTCGTGACGCTGATTGCGGACCGCGACAGCCGGACCCGCTCGCCGGATGTTCTGCTCACGTCCTGTTTGCGAATGCGGCCTGACCGGCTGGTCGTGGGGGAGGTGCGCGGCAAGGAAGCCATGACCTTTATCGAGGCCATCAACACCGGCCATGGCGGCTCGATGACGACGATCCATGCCGAAACGCCGAAGCTCGCCTTGGCAAAGCTCGCCATCATGGCGCTGAAGGCGGACCTGCCGCTGACCTACACGGACACGCTGCGCTACATCGGTAGTTCCATCGACGTGGTGATCCAGACCGGCCGCGCCGGCGGTGATCGCGGCGTTCTCGAATTCTACATCCCCGACAACGGCGACGAAGGAGAAGCGCCCCATGATTGACCGCAACTCGATGTTGCTTGGTGCAGCAGCGGCAGCCGTTGGCATGATCGCCGGTGCGGTGGTGATGAGCACCATGCTTCGCGCTGATCCGCCGCCCTTCCCGGACGGAGAGGAAATGGCGGAAGCGGCCCAGGTTGAACGCGACTTCATGGACTTCACGATGCCGGATCTGTCTGAACCTCAAACCGGCGAAAAGAGGTCGCGCCATGGCTGCGTCATGCCTGCCCTGCCGCAATGGGCGGATGACCTGCCACCCGCCGAGGCGCGACGATCCCTGATCTTGCAACATCTCTACAATATCGGCCGTCAGCAGGCGATCATCGAGACCAACTCCTGCCCCTGCGAGGTTGAGTTTCCGTCATGGGAAAAGGCCGAACGGCAGTATCAGGAGCTGACGGCTGGCAAGGATCGCGATGAAATTTTCAAAGTTGCGAGTCAACTCGGCCGAGAGGCAGGCAACACCCTGAAACAGTCTCTGGATATTTGCAAAGCATGGCGAGGGCGCTGACATGTCCGCTGTCCAACTCATCGTGGGTTCAGCCGAGTCCTTCCTGACCAATGCCGCCAGATCGACATTCCTGGGACTGGTCGAAGCTTCCGGCACACTCGTCGGGTATATGGCGGTTCTGGCTGTCTCCCTGGTCGGTATCAACATGATGCTGCAACTGCGCCCCATGACCTGGGGGCACGCTTTGAGCTTGATGATCAAGCTGGCTTTGATCGGCATCTTTGCCTGGAACTGGAACCAGTTCTGGGCTGTGGCGGGCGGCATCCAGAAGGCCATCGAGGCCACGGCTGGCGGCATCCTGGCATCGAGCGGAGATGGTCTGAGCGGGCCGACGATCACCGATGGTTTTGCCACTGCGATAGACGACATGATGGACAGTTTCACGCTCGCAGCCACAAACATCGCTGCGGAAATGGGTGGGTGGTTTGTGACCGCCGTTGTCTCCGGGATCTGCCTTCTGCTGATCGGCACCATCTCGGCCGTTTCTGCCGTGCTGATCCTCTTTCCAAAGGTGGTCATCACCGTGCTTCTGGGTCTCGCCCCGATTGTCATTGCTCTGACCTTGTTTGAGGCGACAAAGGGCTTCTTCGAGCGGTGGGTGTCGGCCTGTGTCAGTTGGTCCCTTTACCCCCTGTTCATCGCCTCAATCTTCTCGATCATGATCTCCATGGGGACCGACCTGGTGGGACGCATCGGAACCTCCAACTTCGCCAGCATCGGGGCTTTCATTCCGTTCATCGTCCTGATGATCCTGATCCTGATCTGCATGGTGCTGCTGCCCTCCCTTGTCAGTTCCGTGTCTGGAAACATGCAGATGATGGGCTTGGCGGCTGTTGGTTACATGGCGGGGAAAAACGCAAGGACGTATATGGGGGGCCTAAAAAACACTGCTGCCGCGGCTAAATCCACCGTCCAAGCGGCACAGAAAACCTATCGGGGTGAGAACGCGATTGGCCGCAATGCGCAGGCGTTTGCAGCGCATTCGGCGGTATCACAAGCAACAACAGGTGTGGCTGAGTCCATAAACCGGATGCAGGATAAGGCTCGCGCGCTAGCGAAAAGATAATGTTCAAGTGTGGCGATTTAACGAACAAGGAAAACAGGCGGCCCGAAGGCCGCCTGATTTTTTTTAGCTCGCCTCTAGGGACAGTCCATCATCGTCCGGCGAAATCGTTTGAACCCTCTCAGTCGTAGCGACAATCGCCTTGACGGCAGCATCATCGGTGGAGATTGCGATACCTGACGCTAGGTTCGGGTTTAAGCTGCGCCTCCGAACAATCACTGGCGCTGTCTTGTCAGGATTGTTGGCCGATTTTTTATCGGACAAGCTCTTTCCTACCTGCTCAAGCACAATATGCGGCAAGGCCCCTTTGACCCGGCTTCTTTTGGTGGCACCGCCGTCCACTTTCTTAGCCAGTTCTGTGATCTTGTTGGTGGCAAGCATGAGTTCGCCACGCATCGAACGCAGTTCTATGTCCTTGGGATCAGGGCCAGGCAGCGGGCCTTTCTGTGCTTGGAAGATAGGCTTCAGCACCTTGTCATCGAAGTATTTAATCCGCCACGCTTTGATCGGGTGATGCCCATTGGCAAGGATGATCATTTCATCCTCTTTAAGCCGCCCGGCCTCGTCCTCGGTCAACAGGTCACGTTCTTCATGCCGCTCAGAAATGTTGATCCCGTTAAGGGGTCCCTTTCCAATGGTCCGGGACTTCGACGTGACCCGAACAGTGGTCTTGCCGACAGCCGCCGCCAACTCTGCCTTGGTGCGCTGCTCGGACGGGGCGAGATAGATCTTAACCCCTGCACCCCCTTGCAACGAAAGCCGGGTGTCTTCGCCATAGATCTTGTCGAGGGCAGGGATAGTCTGCGTTACCACAGCCAAGTGACCGCCATAAGCCCGCAGCGTCTTGATGCTATCGGTCACGCTCGGCATTCGGCCCAGCATGTCGAACTCGTCCAGCATGATCATGACCCGCCAAGGCTCGTCTTCACCGGGAAGATGGTCGTGCAGGCTCGACAGCAGATCCGAAAAGAACAGCCGGACGAGTGGAGCAATGGCACGTATCTTATCATGCGGCGGTGCCACAAAATAAGCGGACTGCGGGAAGCGCCGGAAATCCCGGAAGCTGAAGTCGCTGGTCTCCGTTGCCCGGTCGATGGCGGGGTTTGACCATAGCGACAAGCCCGAGGTCATCAGAAGCGACAGATAGGAGGTCAGGGTGCGGTCATTGGTCGAGGCCAGCCGCTCGAACAGCAAACGGGCAGCCGGACTTTTCACATCATCCGCATACTTCATGTATTGCTTCTGCTTGTCGCCCCCAGCCGAAGCCAGCCGGTAAATCTCTCCCAAGGTCGGAGTGCCGCGCTCAATCGCATAGATGCCGCAAGCAACAAACAGGTCAATGCCGCCGTCCAGCAGGCCCTTGGCACCATCATCCTCCGTTTGCAGGAACAGCTCGGCCAACATACGGATTTCCATCTGGCGCTGATCGGGGTTCGGCAGCGCGTTGATCCGGTCCAGAGGATTATAGCGGTGGCCGGGGTTGTCCCAATCGAGGGGTGCAAATCGCCAGATCTTGTCACCCATGGACTGCCGGTGGCGGCTGGTCAGTTCGAAGTTTTCACCTTTCACGTCGAGAACCACGGCACTGCCCTGGAACAAGAGAAGGTTCGGAATAACGAAGCTGATCCCCTTACCCGCCCCGGTGGGGGCGACCAGCAAACAATGAGGAAACGCTGCTGAGCAAAGAAACTTCCCCCTGCCCTTGGCAGGTCCTGTCTTGCCCACTACAAATCCGCGTCCCGGCTTTCCCAGAAAGCCGTTCTTCTTCAGTTCACGCCTGCTTTGCCAATGCGCCTTGCCGAAGGTCGTCAGTTTTTCGGTGAGGACATTGGCCGCCAGGACCAGCGACAGAAGAACAAAGCCGCCCCAGATCAGGTTGAGGATCTGAAATGCTCGCGGATCAGTAGAACGCAGTGACGGGTATTCCCGCACAATCGCCAGCCAGTCGAGATACTGGCCGTTGTAGCCACGCCAAAAGGACAGAAACCCGGTGCCGACAATATAGGCGAAGCCGGTTCCAAGGACAGCAAACAGCAGCGCCCCGCCCAGGATGTGAAGCTTATTCATGGCCGCCACCCTCATGACCGCGCTCTTGACGCTGCCGCTCGCGTTCCTCGCTCAACTGTTCGCTGACGCGCTCAAGGCCGTGCCGGGCTTCCGGGTCGTTGACCGCACGCAGGTAGTCCCTTGCCATGGTCAACTGGTCGTCGCGGTCACCGACTCCGCGCAGAACGTCCACATCTCCCTTCTTCAACCGCTCCAACTCGTCTCTGCTAAGAGTCTTCTCAATGGCCTCACGCAACCGTCGCTCATCCTCGGACCCAACAGGGCGTGCATAACGGGCCAGTTCGGAATGGTCAGGTTGAGCATGATGCTGCGATCCAATCGAGCTTGTAGGCGCATGATCAAGCACATCCGCCTCACGGGAACGCTCCATCTGAGAGGCAGTATCGAGACCTTCCCAATAGCGATATGCATCGGCGCTGTTATCAGCCGCTTCTCGCAGGGAGGCATAGGACTTGCTGTCATCAAAGGAGTAGGTCGACTCGCCCCCTCCTCTGGAAATCTCAAGGGCTGGATAGAAACGACCTTCATCTTCGATCACGACGCTACGGGTTTCTTCCACGCCATCACGAGACACCCAGTTGCCCTGAATATAGGCCCTGACCTCATCATCAGCGGGCCGCTCTGAGAGATCGCCGGCAGTGGGCAGACCAGCAATCGAATTGGTGCTTTGGGTGCTTACTTCTATACCTGCACTCCGGTTCGCGACTGCTCGTTGATGAATGGCATCATCCACGCCATAGGCGTCAGCAACGCGATCATAAGCCGCATCCACCACGGCGATTGCCTGTTGCAGTTGCTCGGGGTCGCGCAGATCAAGACCGCGCAGATCAGCTACGCTCTGCAAGTCCTGCTGAACCCACCGCGCTTCTAGGGCCGCCGAATTGGCTCCGACGCGCATCCTGGCTTCGACCTCAACCGGATCAATCCCGGTCCCGTCCAAGGCGGCAGTCAGCTTGTCCCGTCCTTCGAGGGCAAAACGTGTGTTCACCATCCCGAGGTTCTGTACTGAATAAATGCCTTCTTCGCTAGCAGTCTCGCGCAGATCACGCGAACGGGCGCCAAGAGGCTGCAAATGCTCAACAGAGGTCAGGGCCTCGGCCAGCTTGCGTTCCATCGCAGGACGCTGGTTTGGTGCCGCGTCCTCGATGCGCTGCTCGGCGTCATCCACGGCCCTTTTCAGATTTGCCGCAGCTTTATCGAAATCTTCTACTAAGGACATATATGGTTCCCCTTTCGATATAATGGTGCCTCCTCCGGCCAGGACCGAAGATGCCTTCTCAAATGCAGTTGCTAGATCCTGCATGTTCTGCTGCGAGGCAAAGCTCGCCAGATCGCGATAGCGCAGGGACCAATCGCGAACCTCTTGGGTGGCACGGATCAGAGCATCACCAATTCTGGGCTTTCCTTCCGGTGCCTCAAAAGCTGTGCCTGTCTGTGCAGATCTTTCTTTGGCACGTCGCCACTCGCCGTCAGTTGGCGGATAATGGATATGACCCCGCTGCAAGCGCGACGTGGCCTCAAGTCGAATGCCATAGCGGTCAGCATGATCGACCATGGCCTCTTTGAAAGCCTCGTAACTGTATTCCGTGCCCCGGCGCAGGATGAAGTAATCGCCATCCTGCCCGCGCCTGTTGACGATGATGTGGGCATGGGGGTTCTTATTGGGGCTGTCTGTATGAACCGCGATCATGTAGTCGAACCGACCACCCAGCTTTTCCCGACAGATTTCCCCAGCGATCAAGCTGACATGGCTCGGCTTTGTCTCGCGCGGAAAGGACATCAGCATATGGCTGGTTCGTGCCGCATTCATCTGCCCCTTCCAGTTATCAGCCCAACGCGAAACAGCAGACTCGATCTGCTCCGGGCTCAAAACCTTTGCGCCGTCCAGAAGTCCTCTTGAATCGTGAACATCGACACTTTTGCTGAACAGGTAATTGAATTGAGCAGATAACTGACTGCGCGAGGCACAACCGCCTGTGCGGATCATCTTGAATATAGCTGGCGATGCGCCTTGAGCCGCGCGTGCCATGTGGCGAGCTTGACCGACACCCCTACCCCGTCCGACCCTGCTCCAGTCCTCATCGAACAATTTTCCGGTTACAGCAGCAACGGCATTAACGCGGCTCATCGTCATGCCCCTTCATCGTAGCCACGAACCTACGGATGGTCTGCGATGCGCGCTTACCTTCGATCTCTCGGACAACAGTTGAAACGCCGTCGATATGCTCCAGCAGATCGGTTAGAAGCTGCTCCTGCGGCTTGGTCAGCTTCAGCTTCTGACCACGCCTCACCTCGTAGTTTTTGGTCGCGACAAGCTGGTTCACGTTCCGCCCAATGGCTGACAACTGCGCCGCAACGTCGCGCAGCGCATCTGCCAGGTCAGGGTCAGGCTCTAAAAACCCTGCTGGAACGCGGCAAACACGACGCAGGGCGTCAGCCCTAGTGGCAAGGCCCAGCCGTCCTGTAAACGTGTCAAAGGCCTTGAGACTGTCACGATCGACCGTAAACGACACCGGGGCAGTGCCAGCATTCGCAACAGCCTCCTTCTCGTGGAAAGCTCGCGCAGCCCGGTAGATGGTTGGGCGCGTGACACCATAGGTCCGCGCCAGGACTGCGACCGGCACGCCGGAACGCATTGAAGATACGATCTTCTTCACGTCGCTAGGACTGATTTTGGACGTTCTTCCAGCCATATCTCATGTGTAAAAAATTAAAGTTGTATTTCTTGCCAATCTACAAGGCTAGTGTGGGTCGAGACTGATGAAATGTCAATGAAATCTGGCTTGACCCACACTAGCCTTTCCGTTTCAGGCAACAGTCCAAGCAGTGTGACGGGGCTGATAGGTGCGCAGAGGCGTTGAGCAGGCCGCTGAACGCCCTTAAGCCCCTTCCGGGCGCCGCTCCTCCTGAACACTCCTTATTGGCCCCCTAGCGGCCCTAGACGGCTCGCACCGGGTGCTGTGTCCAGATCAAGGCTAGTGGCTAAGGTGCGACAGCAACCTGTGCTAACCTTACGTCGTCATGTTACGTCTTCCCGTCGCGTCGTTGCGTCGCGTCGTTACGTCGCGCTGTCCCGTCGCGTCGCCGTGTCGCGTCGGTCCGTCGCGCTGTTGCGTTGCGTCATCCCGTCGCGTCGTTACGCCGCGCCCTTCCGTCGCGCCGTTGCGTTGCGTCATCCCGTCGCGTCTTAGCGTCGCGTCATTGCGTCGCGTCCTCCCGTCGCGTCCCCGCGTCGCGTCGGCACGTCGCGTTGCAGCGTCGCGTTGTTGCGTCACGTCCTATCGTCGCGTCGTCGCGTCGCGCCGGCCCGTCGCGTCATTACGGCGCGACGACTTGACATAGCATTGCAGGGGGATAGGAATGAATCTGTGCCTGCCATCATCAAACAAATTGCCTCAAAAGAGGCTTGGACAGAAACGGAGCTAACAAAATGGCAACTGTGCTTGGAATGATCAGCCGAAAGGGCGGCGCAGGAAAGTCAACTATAACTAAGCTCTTGGCCTCTGCCTTTGCCTTCACCGATCATAAATGCCTGATAATCGACCTGGACCCTAGCAAAGATATTGTGAACTGGTGGGTTACAGCGAATGAAACGGGTTACGCCGACAAAAACATCATTGTTCGTGCTCCGACCGATGCTGACGATCTATTCGATTTGGTCTCACGCTATGAGGATGAGGTCGAGTTCATCATAATCGACACAAAGGGCGAGGGTAGCTCTTGGGCAGTTGATCTAGCAAGCGTGTCGGACGTTCTAATCGTTCCATGCATGAACGCTAAAGGTGATCGCGAACGCACAAAAGAAACATTAGAATGGCATCAGGATTTGAAAAGGAGAGCTGAGAACCCAGACACGATACCGCCTCTTAGGATTGTGCTTTCCAGAGTGAAGCCAAACCTTCTGACGCATGTTCGTGGCAATCCGAAGCCAAAGGATCTAGCGGCACGTGAGTTTGAGCGCCATTACGAAATCATTGACCAGTTCAATCCTCTTGCCACGATGGTGCCAGAAAAGACGCAGTATCGTGAAATGGATGAACTAGGTCCATTGGGTGCTGTTCTGACTAAGTGCAGAGATAGCGAAGACAAAAACGAAAAGCTCAAGGCTTTTCACTTCGAGGCTGCATTAGCTCACGCCATCACTCTTGTGAATAACATCTTCGACGACAGGAGAATGGGGGATACCCATGGCGCGTGAACGCATCAGAACTACCAGAGAAGATGCTACCGGCTTTGAAGAAGGGGTAGCGGGTGTTCGCAAACCCACAATCCTCAAGCCCTTCAATAAGGATGCCCTGGAAGCATTCAACAAGCGGAAGAAGGCCAGTCCAGCTACTTCAGAACCGCACCCAAAGGTCTCAGGTTCACTTGAAACCGCCGCCCCTGACGCCAGCGAAAGCCTCCAGTTGCCTGCAGATAATACCCCTGTGCAACAGGAGTCGGTCCAGCAGGAACCGCTCATGAGTGCGACCGAGACGGCACCCAAGGAGGCATCGGCTTCCACGGCTCCGGGCCTCGCAACGATCGTTCTTCCGCCCCGCGCTAAGCAGAACCGCGGAGTAAAAGTCGATGTGCGCCTCAGGCTGCTGGTCCGACAAGTGGAACCCATGAGGAAGATCGTGGAGAGGGGTATCGACCCTGGCGACGTGCTGCGAGCTGCCTACAGCCGTCTTCCAGAAATCCGCATCGAACCTCGCTACATCCCACAAGTGCAGGAACCAAGTGGGCCTACACAGTGGAACTACCGCACCTCTGTCGCCGTGAAGAAGGAGATACTTCAGGCGATCGAGGATCAGGTTCTCAATGGTGCAGATGCCCCGCGATCCAGTCTGATAGTCGGCCAGATCGAACGAGCTTGGTTCGCCTGCGTGGACGACACAATCAAGGAACTCTCAAAATGAAGCACATGGCTCTTGCCGCTGCCTTCTGTGTGGTTGCCGTCCCTGCATCGGCTTGGGAGGAAGAAACCGATTTCAGAGGGCTTCATATCTACACCGCCTCCGGTGACGGGATCTCCGCCACTGCCGTCTGTGATCCCGATGGCGCCTTTATTCCTCCGACCAACCACCTGAGCGTCACGCTCGACGGTGAACCGCTGGATGGGGAGTATCTGATCAAGTCCCCGACACAGGCGCATCAAGGCAAGATGGTTTCCGGCTCCGCCGTCAGTCGTGATGGCGAAGACTGGAAGGGCCTCGTTGGCGTTTTGCGCAGTGGGTCGCAGATCGAGCTGACAGCAAACGGCAAGACCTTCCGGTTCGACACCGGCTCCGCGTTTCCAGTTTCGTGTGGCGCTGACGCCTGAAATCTTCTGAGGCAGAGCCAACCCCGCGTCATGCGGGGCAGGAGAGCGGAATTGTCCACCCGTGGCAGACTGTTGCCACGGGCTTGCAGCCTACGAACGGAACGTGCCCCCAAAGAGCGAAGGGACGTGAGTAGGCTGTGGTCAATTCCGGCGTGGTCAGGGCTATGCTTGCCGCCACGCTCCAATGGCATCATGTGACGGCGCAGCCGTCTCCGGTTTGCCGCATTCGCGGCTCCCGCGCGGATAGCGCAGGGCCAGGCGGGGCGGGGCCGGCTCGACGGCTCCGCCCCGCCTGGTCAACCAGATCGGCAAGGAAAGCCCCCGCTGCTGCTGCGGGGGCCGAGCGTCAGATCGCGCTGATAAGCCGCTCTCCGCGCGTGGGGTGCATTTCGTAAATCAGAACCTCGATGCCGAGGCGGGCGGCGCGGCGTTGGCCGCGCCGCTCCGCTTCTGCCAAGGTCGCGCAGATGATGGGCAGGTCGTCGGGATCGTCCCGGATCTCGTAGGTGGTCACAAGGAAACTCCCGGCTTGAGATTTCCGGCCGCGTCCAACCAGCCGCGCAGCGTGGCGCAATCCATGCAGATGCAGGTGCCGGTTCCCTCGACCACAATCGGCGCGAGATAGACCCAAGGGCTGCTCCTGCCGCATTTGCGGCAGGACAGGTGGGGCAGGGGGCGGGAGCCGCTCATGCGGCCCTCCTTTCTTCTGCCTCAATCTGCTGACCCTTCATCAGCCATTCGGCGGCTTTCTGCGCCTCGCTGGCGGCTTTGAAGATCAGCCGCTTGTCGTCCTTCAACGCGCGCAACCAGCTTTGGACATAGGCGCCGGACTGGTCAAAGTCGGGGGTCAGGCCAAGCCGGGCGCAGGTCATGCAGTTGCCAATCTCGGCAATCAGTTCCTCGAAGGCGTAAGCCTTGCGGTCGGTGAAGCGGGAAAAGCGGTCAAGGCGGCTCTTGTGGCCCGTCATGTGGCAGGCTTCATGCGCAAGCGTGGCGTAGTAGCCTGCGGCGCTGTGGAACGTCGCAATCGGCGGCATGTGGATGTAGTCTTCGGCGGGGTGATAGTAGGCTTGCGGCTCGTCGCTGGTGCGAATGTCCGCGCCGGTGGCTGCGAAGAATGCGTCAAGGGCAGGGTCGGCCTCGGTGCCAAGGTCGCGGGCAGGCTCGGCGGGGGTGCCATAGTATTCTGCGGGCAGGCCGTCGATCTGCTCGGCGTTAAAGACGCGATAGGCTTTCAGGTAGGGCAGGCGGCGTTCCTCGCCCGTTTCCGCGTCCTCGCGCTCGAAGGTGCCGTATTTGACAACGGTGGACGATTTCTCGCCCTTGCGCACCTGACCGCCTGCCTCTTGGGCCTGCTTGTAGGTGAACCAGCGGGCGGCGCGGTAGCCTTTGGCGTCGGCGGCAAGCCACAACATCAGGACGTTGATACCGGAATAGGGTTCGCCGTTGCTCCGCAGCGGGAAGGGTGCGCCGCCCTTGTCGCCCGTCCATGGCTTGCGCCAAGCCGGGGTCCCTGCCTCGATGCTGGCAATGATGCTGTCGGTGACGTGGGCGTAGAGGTCGAACTTGTCAGCCATTTGTGGCTCTCCTTTAGCGACGGGGCGGCCGGGTCTTCTGCCCGTTCCGCCGATGGGCGAGCCTTCCTGATCTGCTGTCTCGAAAGGCCCATGCCTTTCGGAAAGCAGAGCGGGGAGGGCGCAG
>Ga0181344_1000225_pt1 | contig 23651 bp, 19 predicted proteins | sample Su13VDMLBDD_FD_130098 | JGI IMG/M metagenome (GOLD analysis project Ga0181344, IMG submission 130098) | Freshwater viral communities from Lake Michigan, USA - Su13.VD.MLB.D.D | ecosystem: Environmental > Aquatic > Freshwater > Lake | place: USA: Michigan | collected 2013-07-15
TACCAATACGCAGCTGCTCGTGGCTGGGACCTGGACACCGCAATGCGACGGGTGTTCGAATCAAACATGAGCAAACTGGTCGATGGGAAGCCCCTACGTCGAGCAGATGGTAAAGTGATGAAGGGGCCTAACTATCAACCACCTATTCTTGACGACCTAGTATGACCAGCTATGCTGACCTGGGAGACCTCCCCAACACTATCGCCCGGACCGGTCGCGTTCAATCATGGATCGACAATCCGGAATCACGCCTTCCCGTCAGTTGTACCGTGTTCGTCGTTGAGGACAGCATGGAAGGACCGGAGGGTATTGAAGCCTCCTGGCGCTTCGTCTCACACGCTCTTCGCAATGGTGCTGGCGTTGCTGTCCACCTCTCTAAGCTCCGTCCACAGGGCGATGATAACGGTCGTGGTCTTACTGCGTCTGGCCCTGTTTCTTTTGCTCGCATCTACTCTGCTCTTAATGAAACCCTCAGGCGCGGTGGAGTCTACAAAAACGGAGCTGTTGTTTGTCATCTTGACTATACTCATCCCGATGCTATTGATTTCATCCGTGCCAGTCGTTCGGATCTGGCTTGGGTAAAGCGTTGCCTTAATGTTGATAGTCACTTTTTGGAGGATGCTTCTCCAGAACTGATTGCAGCTACCCTTGATGGTATCAAGAAGGGTGATATCTGGCTAAATAAGATTCGTCGTGATGCCTACGGTAAGCGCATCTACGGAAATGTATGTCTTGAGGTCTACCTCCCTAGCCGTGGTACTTGCCTCCTACAACATATCAATCTTGGTGCCTGCGACATTGATGAGCTGGTGCCAGCATTTACCGAGGGCATGTCGTCCCTGGTAGCACTTCATGCTAAGACAGGAGTTGGAGATACTGGAGAATATCTGCCTCCTGAAACTGACCGACAAGTAGGACTTGGTGTTTTGGGCCTGGCTAACTTCCTTGCCTATCACAAAGTCACCTACAAACAATTTGGTCAGGCTTTAGATGATTACTTCGCACACGCATCACAAAATTCCCCCGCCGATGTACTCGTTGGGGAACTTGCCAAGGCCATTGAAGCAGCAGCACAGATTGCCCGCCACGCCAAGATGGACAGGGCGTTCGCTATTGCTCCTACCGCTTCTTGCAGCTACAGCAACATCGATCTTAGGGGCTTCACTGCCACTCCAGAGTTGGCTCCTCCTATTAGCCGTCACGTCGATCGTGATTCGGGAACGTTTGGGGTTCAGTCATACGATTACCCTGACGACTGCGAAATTGCTGCGGAAGTTGGTTGGGATAACTACACGCGGGTAGTTGATGGAATAGTGCGACTCTTCCAACATACACTGCTGTTCCATGGGTACTCGTTCAACAGTTGGAGCGATGTAGTAACCTACGACACAGCCTTCCTCAAGGAGTGGCTGGACTCACCCCAAACATCTCTCTACTATGCTCTTCAGGTGATGCCTGATACGCAGGCTAAGGACGATGCTCTGGCTGCACTAAATGATGATTTCAAAGATCTCTTTAACTTTGAAACAGACATTGATCCGGATTGTGGCTGCCCGAAAGTTCAGCCCGACAATGAACCTTGTATTCCTTGCGGAGAATGAACCCCACACTATCGCCCTATGATCAAGTCATCAGCCGCAAACGCAAGTGGACTCCAGTTGCTGTTCAGAAAGGCAAGCTAGTTGATGGTGCCGAAGACGCGATCTACCGTGCCCTTGGTCTACGCCACCTCGAACTGCCTGTTAGAGAATTCCTACAGCAGGGGCTGGAAAAGGAGCTACCTAATACTCCTGGTGTACGTCAAGCTCTGCTATCTAATCAGTTGGATGAAGAGCGTCACGACCAAGCTCTTAACTATGTTGTTGCGGCTCACGGCTCCAACGATAAGTTCGAAGCTGAAGCCAAGCACATCCTCAAGGCATGGCTCGACGCACCAGAACATCCCCTCTTGAAAGCCGCCATTCTTGAACGTAGTGTCTTCTTCGTCATCCTTCCCTTCTTCCGATTCACGGGAGACATCGGCATCCGCACCACAGCAGCAGACATCAGCCGAGACGAACAAACCCACGTCGCGGTCCACTCGATGGTCTGCTCCGAGCTGGGCCTCAAGTCCACATCAGGCCTCAATCGACTTCGTAGAGCGACTGTTGGATGGGTAGTTGATGGGCTGTCCTCGTCTGAGAATAAGTATCTGGACAAGGACTTCTGGTTGAACCAGTCTGATTCCTTGTATGAAAGGGGTAAGGCACCGGGCCTATCCGATACCAAACGTGCCAGGATGCCAGCATTCTTTGAGGCATCTAACACTGACCTCCCTCAGTATGGCTGACAATTACTTAGATCCAGACCTGCTTCCCCTGACCCGTGTGGTTGGGGGGAGTATTTCTCTTAAGAACCTCATTGCTGAACTCGATGAGATGTATCCAGACAACTACCCAGACCACGAGATGACAGCGTGGGAATCCGGTAGGATGGCTGGATGTATTGAAATCATCCGTTACCTCAAATCAAAGGTGTAATTATGTGCTTCCAGGCTCCTTCCCCACCGCCCATGCCAGAGATGCCTCCGTATCCGGAGATGCCCGCAGCGCCCCCACCGCCTCCTACTCCGGTTACGGGCCCTATGGCAGGTGGCCCAGTCACCCCCACTACGATCCGTCCCTCCAAGAGCCAGCGTGCTTCCAGCCAGAGTGCTGCCGCTCGTGGCCCAGGTCGGCTTCGTATTCCCACCGTTTCGGCTTCTACTGCTGGTGCCGCAGCAAGTTCTGCTCCGGAGACTTCCGGTGGCAGCATCAACCTCAACATTGGTAAGTAACAATGGAATCCTCGTCTGCCGCTTCCCGATACGCAAAACTGGCAAGTGACCGGACGATCTTCCTCGATACCGCCAGGGACTGTGCAGCTCTAAGTCTTCCATATCTCCTCACCCCAACGGGTCTGGTAAATGGACAGAAGCTTCCTACCCCCTGGCAATCTATCGGAGCCAAAGGCGTTAACGTCATGGCCTCGAAGCTGATGCTTAGCCTGTTTCCAGTAACAGCTACGTTCTTCAAGCTTCAGATCAACGACGGAAAGCTGGCCTCGAATCCAGATCTTGATGCTACAATCAAATCAGAGATTGATTTGAGCCTCTCCAAAATGGAGCGGGTAGTCATGCAAAACATTGCCGAATCACAGGACCGTGTTGTCCTCCATCAGGCAATGAAGCATCTGATTGTAACCGGGAATGTCCTGGTATACATGGGTTCGAAGGGTGTGAAGTTGTATCCTCTTGACCGTTTTGTGGTCGTCCGTGATGGAGAGGGTCAACCCACAGAGATCCTTACGGTTGAATCTATTGATCGACAGTTCCTTCCAGAACAATTCCAACACGAAGAGAAAGTAGTCAATCATACTGGCGACAATGCCTCCACCCCTAGCATCGACGTAAATGTCGGTGAAGGCGAGGCTGCTGTTTATACCTGGGCCAAGCTCAAGGATGGGCAGTGGCGCTGGCGGCAAGAAGTAGATGGAGAGGTGGTGCCTGAATCCGAAGGCAAGGCCCCCAAATCAACTAGCCCCTGGCTTCCCCTGCGGTTCAACGTAGTGGATGGTGAGGACTATGGTCGTGGTAGGATTGAAGAGTACCTCGGAGATCTTAAGTCCCTCGAAGGTCTGATGCAGGCCATGGTTGAGGGCTCTGCTGCTGCTGCCAAGGTTGTCTTTCTGGTATCTCCTTCTGCTACCGTTAAGCCTTCAACGCTGGCAAAGGCTGGCAACGGTGCTATCATTCAAGGTAGGGCCGAAGATGTTACGGCTGTTCAGGTTCAGAAGCAGGCCGACTTCGCGTCTGCCTACCAGATGATCACCCAGTTGGTACAACGACTGAGTGAAGCATTCCTTATTCTTACTGTGAGGCAGAGTGAACGCACTACTGCTGAAGAAATTCGCGCCACCCAGCAGGAACTCAACGAACAGCTTGGGGGAATCTATGGGAATCTGACAGCCGAACTACTGCGTCCCTACCTCCAACGTAAGCTATTCACTCTTCAACGTTCGGGTGATCTGCCTAAGCTGCCCAAGGGGGTTGTCTATCCAACCGTCATTGCGGGCATCGAAGGCATTGGCCGTGGTCAAGATCGTGAAAGTCTCATGATGTTCTTGAGCACAATCAGCCAATCCATGGGTCCAGAAATGATGATGACGTTTATCAATCCAGAGGAAGCAATCAAGCGATTGGCTGCTGCTCAAGGCATTGATACGCTGAAACTGGTGAAGACCCAAGAAGAACGCAACGTTGAGAAATCACAGATGGCCGCCCAGAGTGCTCAAGCATCTCTCATTGGCCAAGCAGGTAATCTTGCCAAGGCTCCACTTCTGGATCCTTCCAAGAACCCTCAAGCAATTGAATCCCTAAGTAATGTCGCTTCCAACTTCTCGCAACTCGGCCAAGGGCAAACCCCCGGAGGATCTCCAGCAGGAGTCGGTCAGTGAGGAATCCATCCCAACTGAACTGACCCCTCGTCATAAGACTGCTGGAACATCTTCTGTCAGTGCTGATACTGTCAGCTCCAATCTGATTGGTTCTCGGCCTCGCATTATCGTTCCTGGCCTCGGCAAAGTTACCCTCGTCATCCACTAATCATTATGCCTGAACTCACATTTGATGCAACCGATCCGGCTGAAACTGCTGCTCGTGAAGTAGAGGAGGCCCGCCTCCTTGAACTTGGCAGCCGCCTTCAGGACGAAGAGGAAGCAATTCAAAGCGAGACTTACGACAAAGCCCGTAAGGATTCGGAGGCAGAGCTTAACTACGCTGGCAAATTCAAGTCAGCAGAAGATCTGGAAAAGGCTTATCTGGAACTTCAGAAAAAGTTGGGCCAGAAAGACGACACCACTGAAGGCGAATCCGACAATGAGGATGAAGCTGAATCTACGGAAGAAGCTCCTCAGGATGTGCTGGCTGTAGAAAAGGATGTCCTTCTCAAGGCATCCGAAGAATACTACAGCAACGACAATCAGATCAAGCCTGAGACGCTTCAGAAGCTCAAGGAGCTGCCCTCCGAAAAACTTATCGAGGCATACCTAGAACTTCAAAAGAATGCCCCTCTTGCCGCTGGTAAGCCCCTCTCAGACGCAGAGGCAGCCGACATTGTTAAGTCAGTTGGTGGGGAAAACTCCTACAAAGAAACCCTTTCATGGGCTGCGGAGAATCTGACTCCTGCTGAGGTGGCTGCGTATGATAACGTAGTCAACACTGGCAACAAGGATGCCATCTTCTTTGCTGTTCAGGCTCTCAACCAGCGGTACAAGGATGCCGTTGGGTTTGAAGGCAAGACGGTTTCAGGTAAGTCCGTTAAACAACAATCCGTCCAAGGCTTCCGATCTCAAGCAGAGCTGGCACGCGCCATCTCTGATCCACGCTATCGGAATGATCCAGCCTATCGGATTGACATTGAGAACAAACTGGCTGCAAGCGGCGATCTGATCTAACAGATTGTGGGGACTGCAATGTCCCCCTGCCTATTGAGGGTGGGATAACCTCGTAAAAAACCCAGTCATGACTGGAGTATTGGCCCGATGCGTCGGATAACCAATACAACGGACGTATTATCTAACAACCGAATACCTTTAATCCGGACAAAATTCTAAGTACTTAGGAATCAAGTAAACCCTTTTTTCCTTTAATCAAGTGACTGCAACTCTTACCCAACTCGGCCAGGTTAATAAGGCTGGCGACAAGAAGGCTCTCTTTCTGAAGCTCTTTACGGGCGAAGTTTACGAAGCTTTCCGCAACAACACGATCGCAAAAGGCCTGGTGATGAACCGGACCCTGCGTGGTGGCAAGGAAGCCCAGTTCATCCACACCGGTCGTATCCAGGCTGGTTACTACACCCCTGGCACCGCGATCCTTGGTAGCGGCAACCCTCCGGCTGCTGAGACCACCATCGCAATGGACGACCTGCTGGTTGCCTCTGCGTTCGTTGATAACCTCGACGAGACCCTGGCCCAGTATGACATCCGTGGCCCCATCGCCCGTCAGATCGGTCAGAGCCTGGCTGAATTCTATGATCGCCGTATCTTCCGCGTTCTGGATCGTGCCTCCGGCCTGACTGCTGCTGTGACCGGCGAGCCTGGTGGCTTCCGTATCAACCTCGGCGCCAACAAGGAGTATGATGCTCAGGCCCTCGTGGATGGTTTCTTCGAAGCCGCCGCTCGCCTGGATGAAATCGCTGCTCCTAAGGATGGTCGTGTTGCCGTGCTGTCCCCTCGCCAGTACTATGCACTGATCAGCCAGGTGGACACCAACATCCTCAACCGTGAGTATGGTGCCTCTGGTGGCAGCCTGAACAGCGGCGAAGGTCTCTACGAGATCGCTGGCATCAAGATCTACAAGTCGAACAACATCCCCTTCCTGGGCAAGTATGGTTCGGCTGCTGGTGCCAACATCGATGCCGCCGCCGTTACCGGCGAGAACAACAACTACGGTATCGCTACCGACTTCACCAACGCCTGCGGCCTGATCTTCCATCGGGATGCTGCTGGTGTGGTGGAGGCCATTGGCCCCTCCGTGCAGACCACCGGTGCTGACACCAAGGTGATCTATCAGGGCGATGTGATCGTGGGCCGCCTGGCCTATGGCGCTGGTCCTGTGCGCGTCTCCTGTGCTGGTGCCTTCCGCAACGTGGCCTGATCCTAGCCAAAACTAGGTTTAATAAGGGGTTAGCCTATTAAAGGTTAGCCCCTCTTTTTTAATGTCCTGTCCGATAACATGACGACTCAACTCCAAGCAATTAACCAAATGCTGAATGGCATCGGGCAGGCACCAGTGGTCAGCCTTGATGTGGCTAACCCTGAACTGGCTCTTGCGCTGGCTATTCTTGACGCTGTAAGCCGAGAAGTTCAAGGCGAGGGCTGGCACTTTAACACCGAAATTAACTATCCGTTCACTGCGGATACAAACGGGGAAATCGCAATCCCTCAAGATGTACTGTCCTTGACGGATAACAAGACAGCTAACTCTCAGAAATACCAGACGGTATTGCGGGGTGGGAAGCTTTATGATAAGCTGGCCCATACCTATGAGTTTGTTCCTGGAGAGACCATCAACTGCGATGTGGTTTGGCTCTTTGACTTTGAAGACCTCCCTCAACCATTCAAGGACTACATCACGCAACGAGCCACCAGAGTATTCGCTGGACGAGCACTCGGTTCTCAGGAGATGGTGACCTTCAATGCACAGGATGAGACCATCCTCAGATCCAACTGTCTGGCCTACGATACCAGCACCTCCGAAGTCAATATCTTTGGTCTGGAAAGTGGTCAGAATTTCTACGTCTCATACACTCCGTTCCGTACTATTGCACGCTAATGGCTGCCGTTTCTCAGAAAATACCAAACTTGATTGGTGGGGTATCGCAGCAGCCTGATGCTTTCAAGGCAGCAAATCAGCTGCGAAAATGCACAAACTACTATCCAGATCCTACCTTTGGTCTGGCTAAACGTCCGGGTCTTCGAGGCATTCGTAAGCTTGATAATGCTGTCTCTGATGGCACTTGGTTTCCTATCTTCCGAGACGACGAAGAGAAGTACCTCATTGAGTTTACCAAGCAAGGTGTTCTGAGAATCTGGGACGCAAACAGCGGCATTCAACAGACAGTAAATACTCCAGCAGGATCGGCCACCACATACGCAACACATACTGATTCTTCAGATCTGGCCATCCTCCAGATCAACGACTACAACTTTGTGTTGAACAGAACGGTTGTTGTGTTGGAGGATGCTGGAGATGTGAGCCCCACCATCACCCCCTATGGTTTTGTTAGTCTCAACAATATCGCATATCACACAACATATTATGTCATCCTTGATGGCACCAGCTTTCTTTACAATACAGCAAACAGTCCATCTTCCAGTGCTCTTAATGCTGTAGATATTCTTTCAGGATTGGCGACTGCTATCAATGCTAATCCAGCCTATGTGGCTACGGTTGTTGGTAGTTCGATTCATCTCCGTAGAGCCAACAATGCAGACTTTTCTTTGGAAGCTCGTGGTGGTCAGACTGGTTCTGCCATTCAGGCATACAAAGGGATTGTTAGTGTTGTTGGTGAGTTGCCGAGACAATTCCTTAACGGATCAATTATCAAAGTTACTGCCTCAGAGAATTCAACGGGAGATGATTACTATGTGAAGTTTGTCACCAGCAATGGCGGTGCAAGCGGCACAGGTGTCTGGGAGGAGACGATTGGTCCTGGGGTGGTGAAGTCTTTTGATGAAGCCACCATGCCCCATGTAATCATTCGTGAGGCAAACGGCACATTCACCTTCCGTAAACTTGACGAGGCATCAGCACTTGCCACCCCACCTACTGCAACAGTAACGGGTGTTCCTTCTGCTGTTAGTATCCTCACTTCTGGGAATGGCAGGTATGCTGTTGGACAGAGCTTTCCAGTTTATGGTGGGACGGGCATCAACCTCCGTCTTAAAGTAACTTCGACATCCACTACCGGTGCCATCACTGGCATTAAGATCAGCCGGTCAGGTAGAGCATACACTGCCCTGGATGTCGTTACCAGTGCTGAGGGTGATACATTCCGGGTAGATACCGTCACTTCGGTAACTCAATCCGTAGATGGCATTGCATCCCAGTTCTGGCAGCCACGAGTTGTTGGAGACGCAGAAACCAACCTCATGCCCACATTTGTTGGGACAAACATTCATGGCATTTCATTTTTCAAGAATCGACTGATCTTGATGTCCAATGAAAATGTCATCTGCTCACGGGCTGGGGACTACTTCAACTTCTTTGCAAGCACGGTCATCACCATCGTTGATAGCGATCCGATTGATCTCAGTTGTGGTTCGTTGAAGCCAATTGAATTGCGTCATGCGGTTCAAATTCCTCGGGGATTGGCCCTGTTTGCCGACAATGCTCAATACATCCTGGAGACCTCAACAGAGGCATTCTCTGCTGCTACGGCTGAGATTAACTTGGTTAGTAGCTTCAGCCAGTCGCCCCGCATTTCGCCTATCGACACTGGTTCTAGTATTGTTTTCGTAGAACAAAACGATACATCCACCGGTGCGTTTGAAATGGTGATTGGTGGCCCAGGTGAGAAGCCTACGGTTACCGAACTTACACGAGGCATTCCATCCTTTATCCCCTCGGACATTCGTGATCTGAAGGTTACCAGTTCTGCCAATACGTTCACCGCACTAAGCAATCGTGAACCCAAGTCCCTGTATTTCTTCCGCTTCTTTGAGGATGGAACCAAGCGACTGATGGCGTCCTGGTTCAAGTGGGAAATGGCGGGCACAATCGCAATGGTGGAGTTTGAACATGATACAATGTTTGTGGTTACACAGCAGGGTAGTAATCATGTACTCAGCAAGCTCAATCTATTGACGGATACTCCTGGTGGTGCGGTGCTCTTTGAGGACAAGTACATCGATCTGCGCCTTGATCTTTTCGATTACAATCCCACCAAGGTTTACTTTGCTGGAACAGACGAGACCCACATCTGCTTTAAGGATGGATTCAATGATTCCACCCTTCAGCCTGTTCTGGTATCCTTGGATCCGCTGGAGCCTGGTGTTGTTCTTGAGCTTCCTCTGGAGACAGATCTGGCACAGCCTGTTGGTCAACGGTACTTTGTGACGGTTGAGGAGAATCAAACAACCAAGAAATTCGCTCTTGGGTACAAGTATGAAGCCTCCGCTATTCTGCCTGCCTTCTACTTCTTGGTGAGTGAGGGACGGAAGGATACACTCAACATCCCCACAATCAATCGACTATCAATCGATAGCTATGATTCTGGTCCGTACATCGTTAAGGTGCGGGCAGATGGTAGAGCAGAATTCTCCATCAATCTTCCCCAAATTGTTGGTAACCTTTACCTGGCCAATGCCATTCCAGTTCTAAGGAATGCACGGAATACCGTTCCTATTCTTGCCAAAGGCGATCAGGTGGAGGTAGAGTTGGTGGCGGATAGCCCCTTCCCCACGGCCCTCACGTCGATCACCTGGGAAGGCACCTACAACAACAAAGGAATCTCCCTTAAGTAGTAATGGGTATTCTCACCAAACTCATTGATAAAGCGCGGCCATTCGACGTTGAGTGGGTGGCCGCCCATCTTCAGCCAGCAGATCGCAGAGAACTAGAGGGCCTTGGCATTACTGATATGCGAATGGCCCTCCTTCAGGCTCTTGATGTCGAAGAGGATCCAATTTGTTTTTGGAATCCAGCTGGCATGATATGTGGGATGGCTGGGGTATCCAGAACAGATGCCCATAGCGGAGCCATCTGGATGTTAACCACACCCTATGTCCGCCAGTACCCAAAACTCTTTTTTAAGGAGGCAAGAAAATGGGTCGATCAACAAACCTCCTACCTGATGCTTCACAACATTGCTGATCCACGAAATGAGATGCACATGAAACTGCTTCACATGCTTGGATTCAAGCGGTTGGCATATCGAAGTGTTGGTCCCAACAATCTAACCTATGTAGAATTTGCTAAGTTAATGCCATGTGCCTAGGTGTTGAAACACTAGCTATTGTAACCGCGATTGGCTCCTTTGCTAGTGGAGCTATTGGCTCAATCGCTTCCTATCAGCAACAACAACAGCAGGCTAACTATGCGAATGCTGTTGCCCAACAACAATATCAGGCTCAGCTGACAGCCTACAACCAATCCGAAAGGAGCTATGAAGCGCAAATGCGTCTCAATGCTGAGGCCGCCAATCGGGCCTATACTTCGGAACAGAGCAAGCTTCAAGCTGAGTATGCCCAAGCAGCCCAGAAGGCCCAGGAACGCACCATTCAAAGTCTTCAGCAGCAGGGGCTTGTGATGGCCACCGGACGCTCTGGACAGTCAATTGGGCTACTGCTGGCGGATGCTGAAAGGACAGCCGATCGTGATATGGCAGTGCTAGGTCAGAATCTTGCGTATGCCAATCAGGATTACTGGATTGGTGCTGAAAGCATCTATAATCAGCAGGAGACTGCAAACAATATGGCTGCTTCTCAGCGCACCCTCAAGCCTTCCTCTCCGATTGCTATGCCTGGTCCTAGCGGTATTGGATTGGTGGCGGGACTTGGATCTGCTGCTATTGGTGGGGTGGGCACCTATAACGAACTTAAACCCCAAAAAGCTACTAAATAAGGCTAATGGCTAGAATTTATGAATCAACTCCTGGACAAATTCAGCTAACTGGGCCACAGCGAGTTGCGGGGTTTAATCCAGTCCAAGCATTTGACCCTAGTTCCCAGTTCCTACGGGAAGCGCAGCGGCGCACCGAACAGTCCAATGCTGTTGCGGAGACTGTCCTCCAAAACAATAAACAAGACCTGGAGGCATTGACAGCCTTTTCTGAGACTCTCAACAAGTTCATGCTTGAAGAGACGAAGGGTAAAATTGAGACTAGCATTAAGTTAGGAATTGCCAGAGTTCTGAATGGTGAAGTTCGGGTCAATCCGAATATTGCCACTCAGTACAAAACAGAACAGAAGCAGTTCGAAACGGCTGCTGATCAAGAACGTCAGACTGCCAATCAACTGACTGCGGTAAACCCAGGACTTGGTGAAACCTACCGCCAAGAAAGTCCCACCCTTAACGCATATGAACGGTATGGGGAGGCGGTTGGGCGTACTCAGTTGGCTGCCACTCAGGCTGAATATGTTCTTGACACCTTTGTGCGTGATCGGGACACACAAATTCCGCTGGTTCAACCAGATGGATCCACAAGATTCATCACTCCAGCCACTGCTCAAACACAGCCACAATTGATGGCAGTTTGGCAGGTAGGCATTCAACGATTCATAGAGACCGCTGGTCTTCGAGATCTCAATCCTCTAATCATCTCTGAACATCTCACACCAACCATACTCAAGGTACGGCAACGTATTCTCGGAGAACGGATGAAGGAGATTGTTACCAATCGAGTTGCACTTGATCAGGAACGGTTCATCGCTGGTGTTGGTGGCAAGATTAACGGCTTTGCCGATAAAACACAGGCGCAAAGTCTTGTTGCTACGGCTTACAGGGAAGCCTATAATTTGACAGGCAATTGGCAGGCGGCCAACAAACTAGCCAACGATACCATCCTGACTCAGATCCAAAGGCTCGGGGCAACTAATCCGGTAGAGGCAAACACGGCTCTTGATAACTACGAAGCCTCTCTGATCAATCCAGATGATCCTAGTCTGCGGACTGTTGGTGAGCGGTTCGGCCTTGATATTGCTGAGATTCGAACCAAACTCAATGGTCAGATTGAACAGCAGGCCAAAGAGGTTGAAGAATCCGTAAGGGAAGAAATCTCCTCAATGCTCAATCAATTCCAGGCCAACCCATCTCCTCGTTTGTTTGAGACAACGCAGACGAAACTGGAGGAGATGCAGTCCTTGTATCCTGAGGCAACCGAAGCACTGACTAAACTGAGAACCTTTGGCAAGAACTACAATCCAAAGAATGATCAGAATGTCATTGATGCCATCGGCAAAGGTGTCATTAAAAGTGTATCCGAGCTTCAACTACTTGAGGCAACTGGTCACATCAGTTCCGATGCTGCTCAACGTGCCAGGGCTCTGCTGCCCAGTGATGATAATGAGAAGCTGCTGCCTGAAAAGGCAACAATGAGAGCATATGCCCGCGATAAATTGCGTGGCCATATGAAAAAAGAGGGCATCACTTCTGATGCTCAATTTGCGGATAGGTCTGCCTCAACAGTATCCGCCATTGTTGATATTGCTGCCGCCACCACACTGCGGCAAATGCAATCAGTAGACATGAATCGCCTCCAGGCACAGACCTTTATGGAGCAGCAGATTGTTTCTGCTCTTGGGCCTGGTGGGGACTTTGCCCCGATTCAAGATAAAACTGGTGCTTGGGTTCTACCGACTCCTGGTGCCATGCGTGGCCTGCCCCGCCCTGTTCGTAAGGTAGCTGGTCCTTCTGGACTGGATCTTGCTGAACAAGTGGCAGCCCGCCTTCCCCGCGTTGTCTCCGGACGCAGTAGTGTTCTCTTCCCACGAGAACGCCTTGAGTTGAACATGGATGTTCTTAATAACGGAGGCAAGCCATCTGCAGATTTGGAAGTCATGGCCAGGGCCAGCAACCTATCGGTTAATGAACTTCTGAAGAAACAGGCTGAATTACAGGGGATTCCGTACACCGTAACTTCTTCTAATGTTTCTGCTAAACGCTACTCAGACAACGCTAGCTACGATCCTGTTGCTGCTGCCGGGTTGGCAAATCCGAGAATTACAGGTCGCGCCAGAGAACGGCTACGACTTCGCCTTCAAAGAGCCAAAGCCGGTCAAGACCTCCAAAGTCAATCCCAAGGAGGCGCTGGTAAAGGCATGGCTTCCCTCAGAGCCGCTCTAGGCGAACTGGAGGGTGGTCCCGGTGATGCTGGGTATGGTGGGTATAACAATGGTGTTGCTGGGAGTCTGACAGATCCACAGCTGCCTAAGATGACCATCGCCCAGGTCAAGCAACGTGGCTACCTCCACAACGGAAAGTATCAATTCAAAGTCAAGACCCTAGAAGCTGCTCAGCAGTTGGCAGGGATTCCAGACACAGCAGTGTTTGATAAGGCTACGCAGGACCGCCTGTTTGATGCGGTAATTACCGAAGGATTCCCCTGGAGGAAGAGACTTAATTCGTATCTGCGAGGTCAAAGCAATGATCTTCGTGGTGCTGTTGAGGATCTGACAATGGAATGGGAAGCAACTCGCAAGATTGATGCCCCCCGCTACCTTCGTGCCCTTAGGCAGGAGATGGCAGGCGGCGGAAATTTTAATGGTGCCGGGCTCCAATCGTTTCGACAGCAGGTAAGTTCCGTTACATTCGAACGTCCTGGTGAACAACCCGGCATCGATGTATTCTTTGAAAATAAGCAATTCCCAGCAGTACTTCCTGGCAGAATCAAGGACATCAACTTTGACCCTACCTATGGAAACTACGTGGTTGTGGAATCAATTGATCCAGAGACTCGTCAACCCGTTGATGTGCTCTATGCCCACCTCGCTTCTCGCCCCTCCTTGGGAATTGGGACACGGGTGGTTCCTGGTCAAATCATTGGCCGACAAGGCGGTACAGGCACTGTTGAATCTGCGGATGGTACAATTGCCAGCATCGACTTCCTAGCTCCAGCCCCGGCTGGCAGCAAAAGCATGACTCCGTATCGAAACTATGATCGCCTGCGGAGGCGCATTGCTGCTCAACTTGGGAAATAAGGCCCTTGTTCCTTGCGGGGAATAGGGCCTCCCGCCCTTTTAGTCTATTCACTGTCCCTTGAGGGGGACCCTACTTCCCCAAAAACACAAATGGCTGATTACAACCTGGAAGGTGTTCCCGCTGTTAATATGGCGGAACGGGCCAAACAAAATCAAGCCGTTGCTGCGGCTAAAAAGAAAGCAGAGGAAGAGAAGCGTAAGCGCCAAGAAGCTGAGAAGCAACGCGCTGCTGCCGAAAAGAAGGCCGCTCAAGAGAAGCAGTTCAATGAATCTCTTGTCAATCCTCTGGAATTTGCTAAACCCTTTGGTCAGTTCATTAGCGATCCTGGTGATGTTATCACAGGAGTGGCTGATCGGATGCTTGGCACCAAAACCCAAGAGATCTACCGCAAAGGTCAAAGTCAGATCCCAGGACTTGGAGCCGCTAAGGAAGTTCTTGGCACTGTAAGGCAGGCTGGTGCGGACATCATTGAGAGTCCAGTTGATCTGGTATCTCAGATCGCGTTGGATGCTACGGTTAATCTTGGAAAGCGCCCCTACGAGGATGGGTACAAAAGAGCCCTCTCGGATATTGGTATTGAAGGACCCAAGACTGGTGTTGGTCAGGCTGCTTCCAAGCTTCTCAGTATTATCGCAACGGTTAGGGGTGCTCGCCGGCTGCCGGGTGGTAAGTTTGGCACCGCCCCTATCGATCCAAAACTTCAAGGCGTTGCTAAGCTTGGAGCCAAAGGCAAGAAGCTGGCACTTGAGGATCTGGTTCCTGGTGCTGTTGCTGATTTCCTGCTTACCAACGTCAAGGATGGTAACTTTTCGGATGCTGTTAAGTCGATGGTTCCCGAAGAATATCAGGATTCATTTGTGTTTGGATTGTCCACCGAACGCCTCGGTAACCCCTGGCTGAATCGAGCCAAGTCTGCTCTTGAAGGCGGCCCTCTTAACTTTGCGGGCAATGCCCTGGCGGCGATGGTTGCCGGTAGGTTTGCTGCTCAGGCAGCCAAGAAGGCCGGTAAATCAGATGCGGAAGCTCTTGCTGAGGGTGTCAATGTAGCTGCTACCAAGTCAGATGAATTGGCTAAGGAGACCGACAATCTTCAATCCAAGGAGTCTGGTGCCTGGAATGATGTTCGAGAGGAGGAACTGAATAAGCTTCTCCAGGATGAACAGAAGATTCGGGAACGGATCTCAGCAACAGATCCAGAGGATGCGGATGTACTTGAGGGCCTCAACAAGGAACTCAACGATGTGATGGATAAGCAGAAAGAAATCGATAACACGATTCTTGAAGCTGGTAATCCTGAGTCAAAGTATGAGTATTGGGAAACTCAGGGCACAGTCAAACCCGAGCCAATCAATAGGGTAGCTGCCGATCAACTGGAACTGGAAACCAGCAAGATCAGCATTCATGGTGCATCCGGCAAGACCATGACGGATTCAGCCATTCGTGGTGCTGGTTACAAGGATACCTGGGTAGAACAAGCAGTTCGTAAGTACGAAAAGGATGTTGATGTTGCTGAGATTTCTCGTCTGACAGGTAAGACTGTTGATGAAGTTATCGGCAATGCGTCTCGCATCTATCGTGACTTTATGGATTCTCTCCGCCCCTACGATGAGATGGTGGCGGACGAGGGTGAAGCTGCTCTGATTCGCAGGCTGTTTGAAGAGCAAAAGGCCACACTTACCCTTAATGAAACTGGCAGACAAGTTCCCACCAGTGAGTCATTGGTAGCCATGAAGGCTATTGTTGGTGACTTCTCCAACCAAATCTATGATCTGGCTAAGCAGGCCGAAGAGGCCGATCAGGCTCAGATCTACAATTTCAACAGCTTTGATCGAGCCGTTGATAGGCTTGTGGGTGTTCTTGAGTTCTACAAAGAAGGTACCAATTTCTTTGGTGGATCTCTCAACTCACTGAAGCAAAGCATCACCAAAAACGTTGAAGCGGGCGAAGCAGCAATGGCTGCCCGTGACTTCGAAATGGATGATGTTGTCACCCCACGTCGTTTGAAGAAGTGGGCACAGGAAGTCAAGGATGCGTATCGAAGGGGTGATGCGGAAGCCGTAGATAAGATGCGAGCCTTGGTTCGTGCAATGGTTCTTGCTGGTGGTGATCCATCCAAGACCGCTTCTTTTGCTAGCACTGCGATGCAGATGTTTGGCAAGAACCAGATGTCGTTCTTCTACAATAGCATTCTTTCTGGCACCAAAACCATCTTCCGAAACTTCTCTGGTGTCTATCGCTTGGTTGAGGCCCCCACGAGCATGGCCATCAGTGGTGCCTGGAAGGGCGATAAGGCCACGATCAAGGCTGCCCTTGCTGGGTATAGTGCCATCACTCAAAGCACCCAGGAGGCCCTTAGGGTAGCTCTCAGGACGTGGCAGACAAAAATTCCTGCTTCCTCCACTACGTACCGGGTGGTTCAGGATGCGGAGTCTCTTACCATGCTTGAAGCCATGGGACAGGTTGCTAAGACTCGAACAGAGAAGTTGACGGTCGCCCTCCTCAAGGCTCAGTATCGTTTTGCTGAGTGGTTGGATTGGCCCAGCCTTTTGCTGGTCAGCATGGACGATGCCTTCAAGACCATCCTTGTGCGGCAGCGAATTGCAGAAATTGCAACCTACAAAGCCTATCAAGAAGGCCCCTTGGATGTGGCAGCTCGAACAAAGGCATACGTCAACGAGTATGCTAAGTATCTCGATCCAAACACTGGTCAGATCAAAGATGCTGGTCTCCAAAAGTATGCGGAGATTGGCACCTATCAAAACGATCCAGGAATGGGTCTGAATCACCTTTCGGCTGCTCTAGACAATCTTGAGTATATTGGGCCTGCTGGTCGCCTCGTGGTTCCATTTATTCGTACCCCAGCAAACATCTTTGCATACCAACTTGAGCATCTGCCACTGACGGCTAGGTTTTCAAGGCAGTATCAGGATGCAATGGCTTCTGGTGATCCATTGTTGATTGCTGAATACGAAGGGCGTCAGGCCGTGGGGACAATGATTGTAGCAGCTGTTGCGCCTATGGCATGGAATGAGATGTTTACGGGCAACATTCCAATCGACTCAAAGGAACGTCAGCGGTGGCAGAAGCTAGGCATTCAGGCTCGTTCTGTCAAGATTGGGGGCCAGTACATCTCGTATAATGCTCTGGAACCTCTTTCCAACATCATTGCTGCTGTTGCGGATATTACAGCGGTTTTCAAGGTAGGCGGTGCTGATCTTGCCGAACGACTTATGGGACAACTTGTCCTGGCTTTTGCAGCAAGCTTTACCGAAAAGAGTTACTTTTCTGGTTTGGCTGCTCTTGGTGAGTTTCTAACCCCTGAAAACTGGACCACTGCTACGGCCATGAAGGGTCTCCTTAGCATGGCCAATAACCAAACACCTCTTGCTGGGGCTCGTAGGGCATTGTCGAACAGCATGAATCCGTATATGCGGGAATACAGCAATGAGTTCGAACGCCTTCTGAATGTAGCTCTTCCTGGCTATGCTGTGACTCGTCCAGAAGTCATTGATGTGCTTACGGGTAAACCACTCCGCAACCCAAATGGTGGGCTTCGGAATGCCAACGTCCCCTTCGAAGTGAGCCCTGAAAACAAAGATCCTGTGGCTAAATTCCTTATGGAGATTGAATTTGCCTGGAAAGACAGTCTGGATAAGGCCCCAAATGGTCGTCCCATGACTGCGGAGCAGAAGCAATTCATTCGCAAGGAAATGTACCGCAACGGACTTCGCAGGGACATTGATAGCCTCCGCAAACTGGATTGGGTTAAGGAGGACCTTACCAAGTGGAAGAACCGCAACAAGGGTGCCATGAGTGACTACACTCGTGATACTCCGCTGGTCAATGATGAGGTCAAGAAGCTTTGGGATGATTCCAAGCGTCGAGCCTTTGCAAAACTAGAGCTGGAAGATGCGGTGATTGCGGAACAGAACCGTAAAATTCGTGCTGCCCAGTATCAAACCCAACAGGGCAACTACAGCCCCGATCAACCCAAGGATTTCAGCACCGCTGATGTTGAAGGGTTGAACAGAGTCTATCAGGACATCATGAACTTCAAGTAAACCATGGCTGTTACTCAGAACACCTATACGGGGAATGGGTCTACCACGATCTATTCCCTGTCCTTTTCCTACCTGGATAAGGCCGATGTCAAGGTTACAGTTAACAACGTACTCGTAACCAACTACATCTTTGCCACCGCTTCGTCCATTCAGTTCTCGACGGCCCCTTCTGCTGGGGCTGCCATTCGAATCTATCGGGACACCGATACGGATCAGACAAAGGCCACCTTCTTTGCTGGTTCGGCCATCAAGGCCAAGGATCTGAATGAGAATTTCGTTCAAAATCTTTATATTGCCCAAGAAACAGCTAATAATGTAGCGAATGCTGTTGCTGGTCAGATACCGGCAGGCACCATTACTGATTTACAAGTAAATGCTACCGCTAATATCAATGCCACCAAGCTGTCATTTACCCAAAGTGGAACTGGTGCAGCTACTAGGACTGTTGATTCCAAGCTTAAGGACGTTGTATCCGTAAAGGACTTTGGGGCCGTTGGGGATGGAGTAACAAACGACAGCGCAGCCATCCAGGCAGCAGCTACGGCAGCCGTCGCAGCTGGCGCACGTCTATGGATCCCTAAGACCAGCAGCTTCTATGCGCTGGGGTCTGGAGCTATTTCCGTCACGCTGGCTGATGGTCAAGGGCTGGTAATCGAGTCGGACGGAGCTGAGCTGAGGCAAACTGCAAACATTAGTGCCACAATCATTTCCGTAAGTTGCACAAGTGCTGTAACTGCTGCGCTTGGCACTAACACGTTCACGGAGATCCGAGGGCTTGTTATTGACGGGCGTGGCGTACCAGAGCAGTGGGCTGAGACAAACTTTGCAAACCTGAAATTAGTCACGGGCATTGCCACTCAAACAGAGTATGTGCTGATCGAGAACTGCCGCCTTCGTAAGATTTACGGTTACGGCATCAGCTCATCTGGCTCGTACCAGTCCGAAGTGCGAAACTGTGCGCTTAGCGAGGTTGGTGGTCATTGGTATCAGAACAATACTTTTGATGCGTTTGGCGATGGCGTCTATCACAGCCGCGTCAAGGCAAACGGGAACGTCCTGATCTCCCACTGCAACATTGTCGGTTACTCCAGCAATTACAGCCGCATCGGATGTACGTTTGAGTATGCCACTACCTACTACAACGCAACCATTGAGCACTGCCTCGTTCAAAAGTACGATCGTACTATCCACATCGAGGAAGGCAGCTCGTGCAATCTGACGATTGACAACTGTCGAGTGATCGACTTTCGGGTTGGCGTGTTTGTATTCAATCTCACGACGCAAGGCAGGATTAGGGCTTCAAACTCGTACTTCCAGTACGGCAGCGGTGACTACAACGGCTCGCAGGGTTGGATTGCCTTTAACAGTTCGTCAACTCCAACTGAGTTCACCGACTGCTTCTTTACAATTACCTCTGGTAGTTTTACGTCAAATGCTGGGTCGGACGTTCGCTACTACGATTGCATTTTTGACTATAAAAATGTAGCGTCTATCCTTTCTAACCACACCGCCTGGTTTGAAGGGTGCCAGTTCCGCAACATCGTCGCCCCTGGCGCAGCAAATCATTACTTCTTCTCTGGCACACAAAGGTTCCGGTCGTGTCGGTTCTACGGCACTGCCAACGTAACCTTCAACCGCAACTCAGGCACTAACTTTGAAGAAGTCATTGATTGCATCAGCTACGGTCCGGTGCTGTCTACGCCAAACGTAGGAAGCTCTATTGAGTACATCGGATTCACCCCTTCGTCGAGCCAGCTTGCTGCCGGGTTTCGCGTTGCAAATGGTACAACGCTATACCTCCCAGCTTTTTACAACACGTTTCCGAACGTGGATGGCTGGATTGGCGTGGGATCTGGAAGCACCCAAAACGCACCTAGGACGTTCACTGCGTCAAGTACGACAGTTCCTTCGGCTATTTGGGCGAATCTTTCTAAGGCTACGCTGATCGTCAAGTTCAGCGACGGCACTGCTTCTTACCTTCTGCGACCAGAAATGTTCTGGGATCCAACCGCCTATGGTCAGGGCTATTACCATGCCAACATTAAGCGCAACACGTCTGGTGCTTGGGTGGCAGATGGTGCCGTGACAACGCTTGGCAGTCCATCTGCTGCTGGTTTTGACGGTTCTACAGCAAATAGTCTTACGTGGACGGGCGTAGGCGGATTTGCAAATCTATGCCAGGTGCTGATTGTCCCTAGACACGCCTCTACTTATATTCTGTAATTTTTAGATGGCTAAACCAAAAGGCGTCCTCAATAAGACAACCCACGTCCTTGGTCCCCCGAAGAAAACTAAGCAGGGCCAGGGACAGCATTCTTTGCCCAATCATGGGCGTAAACAATCACGAGGTCAAGGTAAATGATCACCATCTTCGGCATCAAGCTGACCTACGAGGCAGCTATCTTTTTCGGACTCTTCATTGCTTCTGAGGTTATTGGTCTCAGCAAGTATCGTTCCAACAGCGTTGTTCAGGTTCTGCTGAAAGTCGTCACCCTGCTGAAGCCCCTTCGGTCTGAGGATGAGCGTCTTCAGAAGATTAAAGACTCCTTCAAATGACCAACATCCTACTGCCAATCAGCCAATACTACCCCCAAACAGATAGTCGCACGGCTCACGCAGATAGGATGTGCTTTTCGAGCACGATGGCCATGGGTATCAAGTACCTGTGGCCTTCTTCTCTAAGCGGATCAAATGCGGACGACGACTATCTCCGCACCGTGCTTAAGTTTGGAGACACTACAAATTTTGTAGCACAAACCCAGGCTGCTAAGGAGTATAAGGTACGTGCTACCTTCCACAAAAACGGCAACCTCAGTGCCCTTCAGAAGCGGCTAGAAGAGGGTGTTCCCGTGCCTGTTGGGTTTCTCCATCATGGTACGCCTACGGCCCCTCGTGGGGGCGGCCACTGGGTTCTCCTGGTGGGTATGACGGATACTCATGGTATCTTTCACGATCCGTATGGGGAACTTGATAATGTTAACGGCGGCTATGTGAGTCGTGGAAAGGGCGGCAAACAGGTCAGCTACTCCTGGAAGAACTGGCTTCCACGTTGGGAGGTAGAGGGTCCCAATACTGGGTGGTTTATGGATCTTCGTAGGATCGAAGACGTCAAGCCAGCCCCCTCTGTGGTGCCATTTGAGAACAACTTTAAGGGAGTTAGGAAGGCTGCGGCTAGTCTTGGAGCCAAGTTTCCAGAGGTTGTAGCAGCACAGTGGGCACTTGAGTCCAGCTGGGGTTCTCACACGTCTGGAAAGAACAACTTTTTCGGCATTAAGGGCACTCCAGGCACCGCAAAACAAACATCGGAGTTCATCAATGGAAAGTGGATCACCATTTCCGATACCTTTAAGAACTACGAGACCCCTGTCGAATGTATTGATCACTTGATCACTCTTTGGTACAAGGACTACAAGGGGTACAAGGGCGTCAATCGTGCCTTGGATTGGAGGGAATGCTGCCATCTACTTCAGAAAGAGGGGTATGCAACAGATCCTACCTATCCATCCAAACTCATTCAACTCATCTTGGAAAATCAGTAAATGACTTACTCTTCGTCAATTGTTCCAGGGCGTTATTCGGCTGAAGCTGTAACGTCCAATCTTGCAATTCCAGAACATGATTATGTGTCCTGTACCTATACTGGAACTAATCTAACTGGCGTTGTATTCAAATTTGGTGGAGCAAGTGGCATTACTGTTGCTACTCTTGTTCTTACTTATGATGGTTCTAATAACCTTCTTACCGTTACCAAGAGTTAACTCCAATGACATACAAATATAACCCGTTTACGGGCACATTTGATGACGCGACAACGGGTCCAGCCGGTCCAGCAGGTACTGTTTCTGTAGCAGGTTCTGGAACAGCCGCAGCCCCTGGAATGTCATTCTCTGCGGATGTAAATACTGGTTTTTATAACCCCAGTGCTGACGTACTTGGTATCACAACTAATGGAGTTGGCAAGGTAACAGTCGATGATACAGCTGCTCCACTTAAGGAAGTGTTTGCTAGTGTATTTTATCCAGTTGTAACCCAAGTTGATATTGGAACCAGTCCAAATCAAGTACCCCTTAATGGATACTTAGGGGCTTTGGCATTTCAAAATCAAGTCTCATTTCTGCGTAGTGCCAGCACAGAACCAGCAATGAATTTAGACATCAATTTTGAATACGTGTCTGATACTTCCATTAAAATTCGGATGCGGGGTTCTGATGGGACTGTCCGTTCAACTACCCTTACTTTGGCTTAAATTATGACCATTAAGGCACTTTACCCTACAATTAACTCAACCCTTAATTTAGACTTTGCCAATACTAAAACTTTAGGTCCACTGGTCACCTTCACCCGCGCCAGCAGCGCGACCTACATCGACAGCGCGAGAACGCTGCAGACGGCGGCTACTGATGTGCCGCGCTTTGACCACAACCCCACGACCGGCGAAAGCCTGGGCCTGCTGGTGGAGGAGCAGAGGACGAATCTGCTACTGAATACAGCAACGCTATCGACTCAATCAGTCACCGTTACAGCGGTCGCTCACACCTTGTCCTTTTACGGCTCGGGGACTGTCACACTTTCTGGAGCAAGCACGGCAGGCCCAGCTGTTGGCAGCGGTGCGTTTCCGGCGCGGACAACACTGACATTTACGCCATCTGCTGGCACGTTGACGTTGACGGTGACAGGCAGTGTCACCAGCGCCCAACTAGAAGCCGGCGCCTTCCCCACCAGCTACATCCCCACCACCACCGCCGCAGTCACCCGCAGCGCGGCCGTTGCCAGCATCACGGGGGCGAACTTCAGCTCCTGGTATCGGCAGGATGAGGGGACGGTGTTTGCGGATGTTGTATCTGCACCAAACAATACGATTGCTCAGCTTGCTGCTGACATTTCAGATGCACCTGGCAACGAACGCATCTTTATACGACGCAGTGGCGCTGGATTACTTGGGGTTGCCGTAATTGACGGAGGGGTTACACAAGCGGATGTAGGTGCCGGCCCAGTCATTTCTGGAGGCGCTCGCTACGCAACAGCAGCTTCCTACCGCCTGAATAGCATCAACTTGGCGACTAACGGACAGATCGGAACCGAGGACACAACTGCGACAATTCCAACGCCGGATCGCATGTTTATTGGTCAAAATTTTGCCAGTACGCAACAAGCCGGCGGCACCATAAAACGCCTCACCTTCTGGCCCCAGCGCCTCCCCAACAGCACTTTGCAGGCAATCACGCTATGACCCACTACATCCGCTTCCCCGACGAATCCACCGGCATGGCTGCCTTGGATGCTGCTGGTCTTCTTTACACCGACGAGGAAGGTGCCACGCATCCCCTCACCGCCAGCCACACCCACGCCCTGGATGTGATCGGCCCCATCTA
>Ga0181344_1000227_pt1 | contig 23526 bp, 28 predicted proteins | sample Su13VDMLBDD_FD_130098 | JGI IMG/M metagenome (GOLD analysis project Ga0181344, IMG submission 130098) | Freshwater viral communities from Lake Michigan, USA - Su13.VD.MLB.D.D | ecosystem: Environmental > Aquatic > Freshwater > Lake | place: USA: Michigan | collected 2013-07-15
GAGAACCAAATATTCAAAAAGTATATTCTAAAGACCGTGAAATGGTAACTACTTATATTGAAGGAATGTATGGTCCTTACGGTCCTAAGAAAAATGGATCTTCTGCTAGTTCAGTAGATGGATACACTTTTGAAGCTATGACAGAATGTGGTATCATGTTACGTGACCCATCTGATGCAGCTCAATTGATTTTGGATGCTAGTTCATTAAACTAATTCATAAGGTTTTCAAAGGGTGTACCTTAAACACCCTTTATTTTTAAACTAATAAAGGCAAATTATTAAAACAAATGGAAGAAGGAATTAAACAATATGTTATCAGACCTATTATAAAAAATAAATTTTCAGGTCAATCTTATTACAATAAAACTATTACTGTAATAATGGGAGCACAGCTTAGTCAAAATGGTGTTTATAAAACAGGACTAAGTGTTAAAGATGAAGCTCATTATGAAGAACTTTTAAACTTACCAAAAGGAACTTTGAATAAAAGAAATTCTGATTTTTGGGGAGATTTAGAAGTACGATTAAAAAATGATAAACTTACTATATTTAGTGTAGTTACTCCACTAGATGAAGTTAAATATAAAATGTTATTAGAACATGATTGGATTGCAAATAGTGAACATGACGTTCCTGGTAATTCAACAGCGAAGTTTTATATTTACGATCCTGAAGCAGCAAGTAAAATTGAGGCAGCTAAAATGGAGTTTGAATTTGCAGCTATTGAATCATTCACTGGTTCTACTATTGAAGAAAAAAGAGGATTGTTAAGAGTCTTTGGAAAACGAGGAGTAGATACAATGTCTGAAACAATGGTTAAGGCAGAATTATATAAAGAAGTTAAACGTGATCCTAAAGAGTATTTACGTTTATCAACTTCTAAAGACACTCCTACAAAAGCTTTATTAGAAGCATTGTTAGAGAAAGACATCGTTAAGAAAAAGGGTACTTATTACTATAATGGTGAAGATTTATTAGGTAGTTCTACAGATGAAGTTGTAGGTTACTTAACAGATATGAAAAATCAATCTGTAAAATTAGCACTAGAAAGTAAATTGAAACCTAAGAAACTAAAAAAAGAAGTTGAATAATGACTGCAGCAGAGATGCATATAGAGTTTAAATTTAGGATGGATAAGTTAGATTCCTTAAACTATCCTAACTTTTTACCTGAAGAAATAGACTTGCTTTTAAATAATGCTCAAGAGAGGGTTGTTAAACAAAGATATGGGTTTACTAATTTAAAGAGACAATCTTTTGAGGAAACTCAAAAAAGGGTTGAGGATTTAAAGAACATAGTAGTAAATGCTGTCTTAACTACACAACCTTATGCTTCAGATAATATAGACGCTAGTGCAAGATTTGTAAATTTACCTATAGACCATTGGTTTACTATTCAAGAAAGATGTAAACTTTTATGTACAATATGTGGAGCACCTACAAATAGTTTTGCAGAAGTGATTCCAATTAATCACTCTGAATTTTCTAAAAGGATTAAAGACCCTTTTGGAAAACCAGATGATGTAATTGTTCTAAGGTTAATGGAAAAAGGTAGAGTAGAATTAATCTCATCTTGTCAAATAGTAGAATATAGAATGAGATATATTAAACAACCTAATAAAATTGATTTAGCAACTAATACTACTTCTGAGTTATCTAACCATATGCATAGTGAGATAATTGATGAAGCTGTTAAAATAGCATTAGAAGGAATAGAAGGTAAGAGGTCACAAACATTTAATCCTTTAATTAATAATACTAACGAATAATAATTTAAAAAATGGCAATAACTAAAGTAGCACCAAAATATTTCTTAGGTGCAGAAATTACAAATCCTAGAATCTATGCAGCTAAAATTGATGAAATGATAGAAGCTATAAATTCTTTACAAACTCAATTAGCAGCAGTTCAATTATTAGTGCCTACTGCAGCTCAAAAAGCAGCTTTAGATGCATCATCTTTCCCAAGTGGAACTAATAGATATATTACTGCAGCTGATTAATAATCTTAAAAAATCAATATCTTAAATAATAAATTTAAAATTTAAAAAACAATGTCAATTCATAAAGTAACTAATGTATTTGTAAGTAATGCTACAGAATTAGAAGAAAGTGTAAATACACTTACACCAGGTAAATTAGGTTTGTTTAACTACGAACAAGCTATCTTAGATCAAGCTTATGCTGAAGGTCAACCTACAGCTTTATTAACTCCAGCTTTCCAAGCTTCATTAACTTATGCTGATGGATCTTTCAAAAAATCAATGTGGATAAATGGTAAAAGTGTAATTGATGCTCGTGTTGAAAAATATGCACCAGCTCAACGTGAAGTATGGTCTATAGGATATAACCGTTATACAACTGCAGGTTCTATTGCGGTTAACCCAGCTTCTTTGTATAGCTTCTATATCAAATTTAAAAATGATAAAGCTTTATATTCTGAAAGACCTGAAAGATTTACTGCTAACTTTACATCTTCTAGTAATGCAACTCAATTGTCTATTGCTACTCAAGCTGCTAATTTAGTAAACAATGGTGCTTACAAAACTCAAATTAAAGCAGTTGTTGTAGGTGATGGTACTGGTGCTTATGGTTTAACTGGAGCTACTAACTACGGTGTAGAAATTACAGCTTTAGATATTAACCAATTCCAATCTTCTACTTACAAAGAAAATCGTGTATATTTTGATGTATTTGTAGATGACTCTTCAGCTTTTGAAGATACTACTGCTTGTTCTCAAATCTTAGCTAATAGCTTTGGTACTGGAACTTATAACTCTATCTACAATAAAGAAAACTTTGAATATCAATATGAAGGTCTTTCTAACCGTAGATTGTGGCCAGCTCAACAAGTTAAATTTGGTGTAAGTGCTACTCCATCTTTATCTGCTGCTATTACTCCAACAGCAACTGTAGTTAATGGTTCTGATGTAGTTGTATTTAGTGCTACTGTAGCTGCTATTTTAAGAGCAGGTGAATTAATTACTATTGCAGGTGTAAACTATGAAATTAAATATTTAGTAAATACAACTAATGTAGTATTAACTGTACCTTATGCTGGTTCTAGTGCTTCTGGTCTAGCTGTTAAAGTACGTTATTTCTATAATGTAATCAATGTATTATTTGATGATTTAGCTTTCACAACTGGTGCTGATGTAGTATCTAAATCTCGTAAAGCTATTTTATTTGCATTACCTGCTATCAATGAAGGCGGAGCTTATAACTCTACAAGTACTTTGTATAATAATGTAGTTAGTAAATTATCTGCATTTTTTGCAACTACTCCTGCTAAACCAAATCTTGCTTAATTTAATCTAAATTAAGTATTATTATACCGTTCTGGTATATCAAACTTTAAAGCCTTAATTAGTATAATAAGCCCCTGGTTTTTCTTCCTTAAAAGTTTCCAGGGGCTTTACTTTATAAATTATTAAACAATAAATAAATGACAACAGGAACTTTAAATTTAAATACATGTGTAATAAATGGATGTACACAAATTAGATTTTATGAAACTACAGGAATATATTCATCAACAAATACAGGAGGATATGGTGATGGTAGTAGTGGTCAAAATTATCCTTTGTCAGATTATGATTCAGCTATTTTAACAATTACTAGTCCTAGTAATGTAGTATATACTATTAACTTAACTGCTAAAGGATTTCCTACTAACAATGTAAGTCATTATTATGATTTGACTTCAGCAGACTTAGGAGGATTAACTGAAATAGTAGATGGTAAATGGACTTTTAAATATGATGTTACAGGTTCAGGACCAGCATTAACAAGAACTGTATATCAGTTATTTTACTGTAATGCAGAATGTTGTGTCAATGAACAATTGTCTGATTTAGACTTAGCAGATTGTGGATGTAATTGTGATGATGCTAATTATAATAATTATATAAAAACTTGGACATTTTTACAAGCTTTAAAGAATGCTTCTAAATGTGGGGATGTTACAAACTTTGCAAAATTACAAAAAATAATTAGTAAACTTTGCATAAATACTGATTGTAAAACTTGCAAATAATAAAAAAATATAGTATATTATATATATGTGTGAAGAATGTGATGCGTTAACAATCCCTAGTGGATTAACAGGTCCTAAAGGAGATACTGGAGCAACTGGTGCTCAAGGTCCTACAGGTCCTGCTGGATTACCAGGTAATAATGGTTTTCGTGGTAATGAATGGTTTACTAGTGATAGTGGATTTTATCCTATTGTAGACCATGAAGGTAATCCTTTAAGAAATGGAGATATGCACCTTAATCAAGAGGGTGAAATCTATGAATATAGTGTAACTTTAGAAGATTGGTTTAATACTGGTGTAATTATTAAAGGTCCACAAGGTATTCAAGGAATTCAAGGTGTGCAGGGTATTCAAGGAATTCAAGGAATTCAGGGTCCACAAGGTATTCCTGGTGTTAATGGTTTTATTTATGAAACAATAGATGGTAATACTATACCTGCTGAAGCTGATTTAAATAATGATTATTTAAGAAGAAATGTTACTAATACAGGATATGAATTTGCAAAGTTTTCTCAATTAGCAGCAGATATTCAATTTCATAATAATAATTTAGGTTTTAATAAATTTTAAAAAATGGCAAAAAATACAATAGCATATTATCCTAAACAAGGACAATTAATAAGTACTACTATTAGTTCAGGAACACCTACTACTATTTTTACTCCAGGAACTGAAGGAGCTAAAGTATCTAAAATATATGTTTCTACAGTTTCTAGTAATCCTTCTTCAGTTACTATTTATATTAATAATGGAGTTTCTGATGAAGAAATTATTGTTTTTACTACACCTGTAGCAGGTTCAAATTTATTAGGTTCTGTTGCTATTAGTGAAGGATTTAATATTGAATCAGGTTCTATTTTAAAAGCAAGTTCTGTTTTAGGAACTGTTCAAGTAGTAGTTTACGCAGAAAATTATTAACAATGACTGAAACTAATTTAAATTTAGTATTAACAAATGCACTATGTTGCTCTAGTAAGTTAGCAGTTCAAGTTGCTGACTTATATGCTATGGGTAATAAATGTGCTGATGCTGAATTCAGAAAATTAAAAATACTAATAGATAGAATTGAATCATTAAGTTGTTATAATGTTACAGTAGATAACAATAGTGAATTTAGTTTTACATTAAATTCAGGACAAAATTTTGTATTTAGTGGTTTAGGACCTATTAGTGGTACAATAACTTTAGTCGTTAATGAAATTATATACTATATTCTTGTTGGACCATCTGATACTTGTAAACAATTAATTATAAATAAATTAATTGAATTACAAGTACTTAAAGAATATTATGAAATAGGTGAACTTACTAAAGTATTTATGTTAGATTGTTCAGTTATTAATTTTAATTTTCAAGTTGTATTTACTGAATAAATATTTAATATGATTACAGTTCCATTTATACCAACAACTACAATATTAGGTACTTGTAATGTACAAGCTCTTAATTGTTTAACAGAAAAAAAAGCAGATAGTATTATGCATCAAATAATGCAAACATGTAATATCTGTGATTGTCAATTAATAAATTAAAATAAAATATAATGAGTGCATCAATAGATAATAGTAAGAGTCTTTTAAGAGAACTACTTAGAGTAAATAGAAATAATTTATTAGCTTGTGGTTATGAGAAACTAGATGTTTCAGCATTAACACAATTAGCAAGTATTCCTGTAGATGCTAAATATGCAGAGATAAGAGTTGAATCTGATATTACTGATGCTCCAGCATTAAGATATTTAATGTTAGGTAGTGTTGTTGAACCTACTTCTTCAGAAGGTTTAGCATTATCAAGATTAGATTTCTTTGATATTACAGGTTATCCTAATTTAATTAATTTTAGAGTTATTCCTATTTCAGGAGGTACTAATACTTTACATATTCAATATTATAAATAATGGTTTCTATAATTAAAAACATTAGAAAAGTATTTTCATCTAATGGAGGTGGAGGAGGTGGTTCTCCATTACCCTATACTCCAGAAAATGTAGCTAATAAAGCAACTAACTTTACTACAGTTAATGATACATTATATCCTTCAGTTAAAGCTGTTAATGATCATATTGATGCAAAATTAGTAGGTTTATGGGATGATAGAGGATCTTATGATGCTTCTAGTAATCTATTTCCTTCAACAGGGGGTAGTGGTACTGCAGGTGCTATTATGAAAGGTGATATTTGGACAATTAATGTTCAAGGTACTTTAGGTGGAGTTTTAATGCATGTTGGAGATACTGTTAGAGCTTTAGTAGATTCTCCTGGTCAAACTTCAACTAATTGGGCATTATTAGAAAATGCTATAGGATATGTTCCTGAAAATGTAGTTAATAAAGTAACTACAATGTCTGGTAATACAACTTCTAATACTTTGTATTTATCAGCTAAAGCAGTATATGATTGGGCTACAGGTTTATTTGCATCTTTAAGTGGAGCTACTTTTACAGGTTCTATTTCAGCAACTAATTTAAGTGGAACTAATACAGGAGATCAAACTTATATTGCTCCAAGAACTCAAACAGTAAGTAGTGCTGCAACAGTAACTCCTACTAGTAATAATGATGTAGTAGCAATTACAGCACAAGCTGTAAGTTTAGCTTTAGCTAATCCTACTGGAACTTTTGTTCAAGGACAATCTTTATTAATTAAAATTAAAGATGATGGTACTGCTAGAAATATTACATTTGATACAAACTATAGAGCTGTAAATACTACATTACCTACAACTACTACTATATCTAAAGTTTTATATATTGGTATAGTATATAATAGTAATGATCTTAAATGGGATGTAGTAGGTGTTGCTTTAGAAGGAGCTACTCCATCAACTGCAATAATGGATATTTTACAAGTTCAAGTTTTTTCTTAATTTTACAAAAAATTTTATAATATGGCAACTTTTACAAAAGTTTTATTAAGTGGATCTACAGGAGGACAACCTATTAAAGTTGTTGCTACTGCATCTACAGGAACTTTAATACATACTACAGGAACTAGTACATCTACAATAGATGAAGTTTGGTTATATGCCAATAATACAAGTGCTTCTCAAGTTAACTTAACAATTGAATATGGTGGAACTACTTCACCAGATAATCAAATAGTTGTAGCTATTCCTTCAGCAAGTGGATTAAGTATTTTATTACCAGGATTAGTATTAACAGGAGATGGTTCTGTAGGAAGAAATATTAGAGCTTTTGCAGGAACTACAAATGTTATTAATATTGTTGGATATGTAAATAGAATTAGCTAATGTCAAGATTTGGTGTTATAACTAGAAATGGTATTGTTAGATCCTTTATTGAAGGAAGTCAAGCTATCATATATGATACAGATGCTCAAGCATTCTTTACAGCTGCAAGTATTACTGATAATACACAGAAAAGTGCCGTTAATACTTTGGTGCTTAGCTTGAAATCAGCCAACATTTGGTCTAAGATGAAAGCCTTATATCCTGTAGTTGGTGGCGTTGCAAGTGCTCACGCTGTTAATTTGAAACAACCAGGGACTTTTAATTTATCATTTGCTACTGGTTGGACTCATTCAAGTACAGGGATGACACCGAATGGTGCTACTTATGCGGATACGTTTTTAATACCTTCAACTACCTTAACTTTAAATTCATCAGCTATAGGCTATTATGGCGGTAACAATATTACTCCATCTGTAAATAAATGCGCTATAGGCTCTGTAATGACTGGGCAGTTACTATCAATAGAACCTACATATCCTGCTTATGGATTATTTGGAGACGTAAACGATGGTAGTGCTACATTTACAGCTAATACAATTAGTTCAGGATTTATTTTTGCAAGCAGAACAAGCTCATCTGAAAAAATACATTCAATAAGAGGCGTGCAAACAATTAAAACTGAAAATTCAATAGGAACACCAACTGTATCTGTAGTAATAGGAGCTAGAAATAACAACGGTAATTTAGAAAATTATTCATTATTTCAACACCGTTTTGATTTTATTTCAGATGGATTAACAAGTACAGAGGCATCTAACCTATACACAGCAGTTCAAAATTTTCAAACAACTTTAAATCGCCAAGTATAATGAAAGGACGAATAGTAACTAACCAACAAGCTCAAGAACTATCAGGTGTATTTTTAACACCAGAAACATTCTTTGGCTTTGTACAAGACATTAATGACAATTACTTTTTATTTTTAAGTGAACAAAATGAAGAAGTAATATCTCAAACTCAATATGCTTATTTATTAGAAATACCATTAAGTGAGTATGAAGCAAAACCATCACCATTACCTTTTTAATTTATGAGTAATTCAAAATTTGGTTTAAGAACTAGAAAAGGTATTATTAGACCTTTTGTTGAAGGTGCACAAGCAATACTTTTTGATGCTGACGCTTTAGCATATTTTACAGCAAATACTGCAATAACAAGTACTGCAGATAAAAATGCAATAAATACTTTTTATTTAGGTCTTAAAAGTGATGGTATTTATACAAAGATAAAAGCAATGTATTTACCATTGTGGAGTTCAGCAAGTTCAAATAAATGGAATTTAGTTAATCCAGTTGATAGTAATGCAGCATATAGATTAACATTTGCAACAGGATGGACTCATACATCAACAGGAATGACGCCAAACGGAGCAACTTATGCTGATACGTCTTTAATTCCTTCAACTGCTTTAAGTTTGAATTCAGCTCATATAAGTTACTACTCAAGAACAAATGCAACATCGACAACTGTTGATATGGGTAATTATGATAACATTAACAACGGTTCTATATTATTACTTTTACGAGATTCAAATTTAGCGTCTATTAGAATGAATAATTTAACAATAATTAATTATTCAAACACTGATTCGTTAGGTTTACACATTTCAAATAGAACAGCTTCAAATGTTATAACTGGTTGGAAAAATGGAATAAAAAAAATAACTTCAGCGGTTGCATCAACTATTTTACCAACTAATCAAATTTATATGGGTGCATTTAGAGATGGCACAGGGCCAGCTTATTACTCGTTAAGAGAATGCGCCTTTGCATCCATTGGTGACGGCTTAACTGACGCTGAAGCAACAAATTTTTATAGTAGAGTAAATACATTAATGACATATTTTGGAATAAACGTATATTAAATTTATTATATTTGAGAAACCTTAAAAATAAATAATATGAAAAAATTTAAATTTGAATTTACAGAACAAGAAGTTAATTTAGTATTAGCAGGATTAGGTAAACTACCTGCAGAAGCGTCTTTAAAATTAATCTTAGAAGTTCAAAAATTAGCTACAGCTCAAATAGAATCTACTGAAGTAGAAGAAGTAGAACTTGTAAAAGAGTAATATATGGACTTATCAAGTATATTATTATTAATGGATAAGACTTCATCAGAAATAGTAACTGATGGTTTAATAGTGTATTTAGATGCAAGTAAACCTGCTTCCTATCCAGGAACAGGTTCTACTTGGTATGATATTAGTGGTAACAGTAACAATGGTACATTATTTAATACTCCAACATTTGATACTGGCAAACAAGGAAATTTAACTTTTAATGGTACTAATCAATATGTTAATATTCCAGGTAATACTGCTACACTATCATCAATGGGTAGAAACAGTGGTGAGTTTTGGATTAAAGTTTCACACATTGGTAATAGAGTAATTTGTGAAAAAGGAGCTAACTTAAAAATGTTTTTCCAACCTGGAAATACTATAAATGATTTATACTTTGCAGATTATCCTTCTACTACTAGTTCTACAAAATATGCAGATATATTTAATAACAATTGGAATCATGTTGTAATTGTTGCAGGACCTGGATTTAATAACATCTATTTAAATGGTGTACTTTTAAATCAAGTAGGTTTAGGATTTGGAGCATCAAATTCACAAGCTATTCAGTTAATGGGTAGAAATGGTGGCTTTTGCCAATCTGGGAATTTAGGATTATTTAGAGTTTATAATAGAGCACTGTCTGATCAAGAAGTGTTACAAAATTATAATGCATCTAAATCAAGATTTCTTTAATTTACTTTCACAATTTAATTAAAAAACTTTACATAAACTTATGGGACAATCTGTTGTAAAAAATTCTAAAAAGATATTCAGTCAACCTGGATCAGATCCCTCATTAAATAATAGAGTAACTAACTTAGAAAACAATGTCTACAAAATTACATATTATGAGATTGTGTCAGGAACAAGCGGTAGCCTCACAATCCCTACAGGAGCAACAATTAACGAAGGTGAGTTTGGGACGTCAGGTAATTCAATACTTTCAAAAATTAATGTTGAAGATAAACCAACGTATTCAAGCCCTTTAACTAGTACTAATGTTGTAGTTACTGCTAATTTAAATATTGATGGTACTTGGGTAGCTTCAGGAATTTACACTGATGCTGAAGTAGCTTTAGTATATTCAATAGATATTAAAGCCGTAGATTATCATAACTTAGATAACTTCTATATTATTAATTCTGAAAGAATTGATGGTACAGGAGGAGGTTCAGGAAGTGTAACTAGTGTAGGATTAACAATGCCTACAGCTTTTACAGTTTCTAATTCACCAATAACTAGTAGTGGAGATATTGCAGTTACAGGTGCAGGTACTACTTCTCAATATATTAGAGGTGATGGTACATTAGCTACTTTTCCTGGATTAACAGGATTTGTACCTTATACTGGAGCTACTGCAGATGTTGATTTAGGAACTTATAATTTAACTGCAGACCACATTACATTAAACACTAATCCATCTGGAGCAGGTTATACTGTAGGTACAACTCAATGGAATAATACAGATGGAACTTCTGAAACCTTATTAAAAGGTGGTAGTGTAAGTCTTAAAAATGGTGTTGATTTAGTAGCTAGAGTAGTTAATAAAGCAGTACCTAATCAAACTTTAACTAAAGCACAATATCAAGTAGTAAAAGTTGCTGGTGCTACAGGAGGTAGATTATCTGTAGATTTAGCTCAAGCAAATGTTGATTTAAATAGTGCTGATACTTTAGGAGTAGTTATTGAAACTATTGCTACTAATCAGGAAGGTTTTATAATGGCTGTTGGACAGCTTACAGGTATTAATACAACTGGTAATTTACAAGGTGAAACTTGGGCAGATGGTGATGTTATTTACTTATCTCCAACTATTCCTGGTGGGATGACTAAAGTTAAACCTAATGGTTCTACAGGTCATATTGTTGTATTAGGTTATGTAGAATATGCTCATGTTAATCAGGGTAAACTTTATATAAAAATAATGAACGGATGGGAGTTAGAAGAACTTCACGATGTTTATATTCCTAGTTATGTAAGTAATGGAGTATTATATAGAGATACATCTACTAACTTATGGAGAACTAATACTATTCCTAGTGTACTAGGATATACTCCTGCTGATGATTCTAATGTTGTTCATATTACAGGAACTGAAACTATTACAGGTTTAAAAACTTTTACTAATAATACAATTATTGGTAATGCATCTTCTACTAATCAAAAACAATTAAGAATTGGTCAAGGTACAGGTTGGTTAGATATTGGTGAAATTGGTAACAATATAGGTTTATGGGCTAATCAAAATACACCTAGTACTGGTAATGTAATGCTGTATGGTAATGCTTCAACAACTGTAATAAATGCTACATCAACTATTAGATTGGGAATATTCTCATTTGATTATTTAACATTAAATCTTGGAAGAATATTATTTACCCCACAAACTTCAGCAAGTAGTGCAACTATACCTTTTGAATATACTGTTCCATCAAACACTTTACAAACTGCTTCTACTAATATTCCTAATTTTAAAGTTCAAGGTGGAACAAAACAGTGGGCAGCAGGTGCAATTACTAATCAGTATTGGAATTACTTTACAGCAAATACCGCAGAATTTGCAACTACATCAAGTACTATAACTAACTCATATGGATTATTTGTAGAGTCAGCTACAGTAGGAACTAATGCTGCTATAACTAATAACTTTGGTATTGGTACTGATGGTAATATTTTATCTACTAGTCAGTATTTATATTTAGGTACATCAAGTCCTGACTTTACTAATTTTACATTAAGAAGCACAAGTTCAGGTTTAGAAGTAAATTCACAAACTCAATCAGCACCTATGTACTTTAGATTGGGTACTTCTAATAGGTTTATTATAGATAAAAATGGTACAGTTGGTGCTGAAAACTCTTTTAGATTTTTACCAAATAATAACACAAATCAAACTGCTTCAACAGAAATATCAGCTTACTTAGGTCAAAACTTTTCAAGACAATGGATTGGTGGTAATATTACTACCCAAAGAGAAATTTATTTTAAAGCAGCTACTTATAATTTTACAACTTCTTCTATAGTTACTAATGCTTATGGTGCATACTTTGAAGCTGCTACTGCTGGCACAAATGCATTCATTACAAATAACTACGGTTTAGGGGTAAAAGGTCAAGTTGAATTTGACTTTGATGGAACAGGTAAATTCTTTAGAGTTAAAGATTGGTCTGGTAGTTTTTCTACTTATGGTTGGGGTATAGCAACAAGTAATGATAGAATAAAATTACCTGCATGGATATATATAGGAGATTCATCATATTATATTAATAGATTTGATATTGTTGGTGATCCTGTAGGAAGTTTATATGGAGGTGCATTTAATGTTTATAAAGATTTTAAAGCTGTTGGTAATTTAAATAGTAGAATATATGTATATGGTAGAAATGATACAGGACATGTAGGTATTGGAACTGCTGTACCAACTGAAAGATTGCATATATCAGGAGGTAATTTATTATTAGAAGATGCTGGAAATATAGTTTTAGGAACAACTACAGGAACTAAGATAGGAACTGCTACTACACAAAAATTAGGTTTCTATAATGCTACTCCTATTGTTCAACCATCAGCAGTTACAACTGCTCAAGGTATTGCTAATGCATTATCTAGTTTAGGATTATTAGCAACATCTACAATAAATACTTCTAGTAATTTATTTGAATTAAAACCAAGTTATGTTTGGAGAGGTGCCACTTTTAATAATGGCTCTGCTACAGTAGTTTATGATGGAGGTATTGTAGGTTCTGCTACAGCTGCTACAACTGCACAATCAGTTTCTTCAACTAACTTTGTTTCAAAACAAATAAGGTTAAGATATTATAGTACAACTATAAGTGGAGGTAGATATACAGGTTTAAGAGGTAGTGCTTTATTATGGTATATACATGGAGGGTTTTTATTTACTTGTGATTTTAATATTTCAGATACTGCTTATAATGCAACTTGTCAAAACTTTTATGGTATGGCAGGACAGACTACAGACTTAGGTTATGGTGGAGCTGGTAATGTTCAAGTAAGTGCGTTAACTAATTTAATAGGTGTAGGTAATGATACTACAGATACTAACCTTCAAATAATTCATAATGATGCTACTGGTACTGCTACTAAAATTGATTTAGGTGCTAATTTCCCTGCTAATAGAACTGCAGGAGCAGCTATGACTACAATGTATTCTATATTACTATATAATGCTCCTGCATCTACTGAAGTAAATTATAGAGTAATAAACAATGAAACTGGAGCTGTTGTAGAAGGAACTATTACTACAGATTTACCTGCAACAAGTCAAGGTTTAAATATTTTTGCAAGTAGAGCTAATGGTACTGGTGGTGGAACTACAGGAGCTGGGGAATTTCATTTATCAAAATTAGGAGCATATTCACTTTTATAACTATGGAAAAATTTACATTAACATCAGAAATAATAATATTAGATGATAACCAAATTAACATTAGAGTTTATCCTTCTAATACATTAATATCAAAATACATAGCATCATATTCTACAATTAGTAGTAAGGAAGATGTACAATCTTATATTATAAACTTTATTACAGAAATGACTCCTATATTATTTAATGATTTTCAATCTATGGAGAATGTACCATCTTTTGTAAAAGAACAGTTTGAATTGTAAAAATTTATTTGCTTTTTATAAAAAAATTAATTATATTATATATACAAGACTTATAAAAATATGAAAACATTTATTTACTTTAATGCCCCAGATAAACCTACAAATATGGGTATATCTCAATTGACAGATAATCTACAACAGTTCTTAGCTGACAGAGCTGAAATATTAGTAGACTATACAATATTAGCAGATAGATTTACTTTTACAAAAGAAGTTGTAGAAGGAGAAGTTGTAAGAGGTTATGCTTTAACATTTGAAGTTCCAGATGATTTCCAAAACTAAATAAATAATATTATATGACTACTGTTAATACAGATAAACTAAGTTTTAAATTTAATGATGTTAAATGGTTAATATCTATTGCTATAATTATAGGTACTGGTATTTGGAGATTTGAAACAAGGATGGCTAATATTGAAGCCAACCTAGATTCTAGTATTGCTATGATCAGAAAAGACTTAATGTATTCTTATACAGTAGAGATTATGAAATTAAATAATAGAATTGATCTATTAGAAGCTACTAAGTTTTCTCAGTTACCAAGACGTAGAACTTCAGATACTTTAGTTGTAAATCAAATGCAATCTAATAAAATACCTTTAGATAACAAAAGACGTTTTCCAACACTAACTGCAGTAATGATAGCTCCTAGAGAAATTAAAGAACAAAAAAAAATAAAATCTAAATACACAATTGTATGAAAGCATTGTTAAAATTAGTAAGAGATACTTATACAGATAAATCAACTATTGGTAAGTTGTATGTAAATGATAAATTTATATGTGATACTTTAGAAGATAAATGTAGAGATTTAAATAGAGATGGTGATTTAAAAGATTTAGGTGAAGCTAAAATATATGGTGAAACTGCAATCCCATCAGGAACTTATAAAATGATTATTAATATATCTCCTAAGTTTAAAAAACTATTACCTAGATTAATAGGTATTGATGGATATGAAGGAGTTCTTATTCATTCAGGAAATGTACCAAAAGACACTTTAGGTTGCATTCTAGTAGGATCAAGAGGACTAGACTGTCTTAAAGGTGGAACTAGTGTAAAAGCTTTAACAGCATTAATGGTAGAACTTAAAAAATATGATTTATATGAAATTCAAATTGTTGATCAAAAAGTTTAAAACTAATTTAAATGATTACTTAGCTACAGTATTAGGTTTAGCAGTAGCATTATCTCAAGCTTGGTTAACTATTGACTGGGCTACATTTGATGTTACTAAAGAATATCCTAAGTTAATACTAACAGCAGTAATTGCATTAGGTGGATATTTAACAAAATTTAAAGCTAAGTAAATGAGTAATAGAAGTAAATATAACTATGAACTTATAATTACAATATCAATTATATGTTTAGCTTTTATTTTAGGTAGACATTGTAGTTCTCAAAAAGAGAACAATGTTATTAAACCTTTAATAGAAACTATTCATACTACTGATACTATCTTTGCTAAAGATACTTTTATTACTTATGTTTATAAACCTAAATTTATAACTAAACATGATACAGTATTTCTACCATTAGATTCTGTAGATTGTAATAAAGTTTTAAACTATACAGATACTATTAAGAATGCTGATTATGAAATTATTAATACAGGAGTTGTTCAAGGAGTTCTAAGACAACTAGAAACTAAAGTTAAACTAAAAGTACCTTTGATTATCATAGATAGTGTAAGAATACATGAAGATAGTTTAGTTTATAAACCTAATACATTTAGTATGTACTTAGGTATGATGACAAGTTTTAAAACATTATCTCCTGTATTAGATTTAAATTATAAAGATATGTCTTATTCATTAGGTTATGATTTATTAAATAGATCACCTTTAATAGGAATTAAATATAGAATTTTTAAAAGCGTTAAGTAAACATGTTTACACTAAGAAAAGGAGTTGCGGATATTAGGAATATTGCTGATTCAGGTGAAAATAACTATTCATTTAGAATAACTGATTACCAAATAGCTTTTTGGTTTCATGAGGTAAGAGCTATGCTCATATCTCAAGCTGTCTCTAAAAGACAAGATATATCTGATGTATGGGTACAAAGTATTCCATGCCTTGAATTAGAATTAGTAGATTCTTCAGATTGTTGCATAGTAACAACTAAATGTTATATACTTAAAACTAAAAGAAGAATACCTATTACAGTAGAAACTGCAGCTGATAACTTAATACTAAGTGTTACAAACCCTATGAGTGATATTATCACTAAGTCAAATAGGTTTGAAGCTAAGTATAATAAGTATAATAAATATACTGCAGAGAAACCTCAATGGTTTTTACAAGATGGTTATTTATATATTACCAATGATAAACTCTTGGAATATGTAAATGTTTTTGCTATTTTTGAGAATCCTGAAGAATTGTCAGAATTTACTTTATGTAATAATATTAGTAGTTGTTTTAATTGGGATAGTCCATATCCTGTAAGTCTTAAAATGGCTAACGACATTACTAATATTGTAATGCAAACTAAAGTAATGCCATTCTTACAAATGCCTCAAGATACAAGTAATGATGCATTATCTCAAAACCAGATTGGTAAAAAATGATAGAATTTAAAACTGTTAAAAGAAGTATAGGTAAACATAAAAAAGATTTAAGTACTAAAGATTTCTACAAAGATTATTGTAGAGCTTCTTTTAACAACAAACGTATTCCAATAGATTATAATATATACTATAAAATAGTTAGAGAGTTTAATCTTAAACTAAGAGATAAAATTGTAACTGAAGCTACATCTTTTAAGATGCCTTATAGATTAGGATACTTAGGTATTATTAAATATGAGGTAAACTTTGATCCTGAAAAGATTAAGAACTGGAAAGTTAACTATGGTGAATCTAGGAAACAAGGTGTAGTTATATACTATGATCAGTCTTATAGATATAAGTGGAAGTGGGATAAATCTAAATTAAAATTAACTGGTAAAAAATATTATAAGTTTACTCCTGCTAGAGATTCTTCTAGGGCAATAGCTAAACAATTAAAAGATAATCCAGGATTTGATTATTATGAACTTGTAAAGTAAAATATAATGATAGTAAAATTTAAATCTTCAAAAGCAATTATTGCTGGTTTATATAGGGATTTAGGAAATAATACAGAACTTAATGAGTCTGATATTATTGAATGGTGTGCAGAAGGTCTAGCGTTAATAGGATCATATCCTCAGATGCAAGAAATTTCTACAATACTTACTGTTGAAAATCATAGAGTAGCATTACCTTGTGACTTTGCTTACCCTAAAGATATTACCTACAATGGTAAACCTTTAATGTGGTCTACTAAGTCTGCTGCTAATAACTATGTATGTACAGATTGTAATACTATTCCAACTTGTTGTGCAGAATATAATTTCTATATCCAAGATGGATATATTAATACATCTATTGAATCAGGAGAATTATGTATAGTTTATTTAGGTGTTCCTGTAGATGATGAAGGGTTTCCTTTAGTTCCAGATAATGTATATTTTGATAAAGCTTTAAAGTCTTATTGCACATATATGTTTGATAGAATTCAATTTAGAAGAGGATTGATACCTAGAGACATATATCAAGAATCTCAAAAGGATTGGTTATTCTATGTTAACTCTGCAAGAGGTTCAGCATACATGCCTGATGCATCAATGATGGAAAGACTTAAAAATGTTTGGGTAAGATTAATACCTAAACAAAATGAATATCAATTAGGATTTAGATCTTTAGAACAAAGAGAACAACGTAGATTAAGATAATATGGAGTCAATAAATTCATTTAATGGTGGTATGTCATCTGACTTATCTAAAACTATACAATCAAAAGATTCTTATTTACAAGCTTTAAACTTTAGAGCTATTACTGAATTAGGAGGTTCTAATGGTTCATTAGTTAATATTAAAGGTAATGAGTGTGGGATTACATTTCCTTCATTCAGAGGTATGTACAAACTTAAAGTAACAGAACTTACTGGTACTAATAATGCTGTAGTTACTATTACTGTTAATGGACAAACTACTACACCTCTAACTATTACTAGTGGTACTCAAGGATCAAGTATTGCTGCAGCATTAGAAAAGTTATCTAACTGTTATAGTAGAGTTTTACCTAATGCTAATGCTACATTTGCTGTATCATATAGTGATGATTATGTAATTATATCTCAACAACCTATATATAAAACTTGTGAATCTACTGGAAACAATGTTCCATTAGTTATTACTGTTAATACTACAACTACAGATATTAAATATACTTTACAATTTGAAAGTAATGAGGGTGCATTCTCAAGTACTCAAGTTGTTTATGTTCCTACTAATACAGATTTTAGAATAATAGGTTCTACATTTATTAGAGAAGAAATATTCTTATTAGCAGAACATTATACTGGATTAGTTCCTAGTCCTGATTCATTTACAGGAGTAGGTAGTATATGGAAATTAGTTATTGATGATGTTACAAGAGAACACACTTTAACATTAATATATTCTGGGTATATAGATTTTACACAACAACACCCTGTAGCTCCAACTGCTATTACAGGAAGATATGAGTCTGATGAAATTAAAAGAATTTATTGGACAGATTTCTATAATAAGATAAGAACTATTAATGTGGCTAATCCACAAATAATGGCTTTTGATCCAGCATTACTTTCTGTATTTCCGTCAGTATCATTTGAGATACCTATTTTAAAAACTATTAATTCTACAGGTTCATTAGATCAAGGTACTTATGAATTAGCTTATAGATTAAAGAAAGCTAATACTGTAATTAGTAATTACTCAGCATCATCTAATTTAGTTAACTTATTAATTAATCCTGTAGCTAGTAACTATAGAACTTATGAAGGTCCTTCTAGTATTACTAATTCAGGATGTAGTATTACTTGGAAAGTTAATAACATAGATACTAACTTTGATTATATAGAATATGTAATTCTTTATAGAGATACTAAAACAGATTTACCTAAAATTTATATTACTGATCCAATAGATATTGGTACTTATGAAACTAAAGATTTTATTTTAACGTCAGTTACTAGTTTAAAGACTTTAGAGTTAGATGAATATTTAATTGTTAGTTCAGGATTTACGCATGCTAAAACTGTTGATACTAAAGATAATAGATTATTCTGGGGTAATGTTTATGGAGGTTCAACAGTAGACATTAGTGAGAAGTTTGATTCTCGTGCATTTAGAGCAGCAGCAGATGGTAATATATGGTTAACTAATACTGATACAGAAAGTATTTATACTTTACAACAAGCTATAGACTTACCAAAAAATTCAGATTGTATTAATAAATACTATGATACTAATGGTGATGAATATATTAAAGCAGGATATTATAAACCTGGATCAGGTATTGTTGGAGGTAAAGGTAAATATGTTGAATATGAATTTGGTACTGAAGAAATATTATTATCTAATTTATCTACTACCGAAGGAGAATATGATGATTGGAATTTTAATCAAGAACAAGCTCCTCTTATTGGGTCTTATGAAGGATGGAATAATACTACATCATTAAGTGATGTTTCTAATCCTACTACTTTAATTACAGCTCCTTCAGATTCTTCTGATCAAACTTATACAATGACTGGTATTGGATTATCTAAAAATCCATACTTTACTTCTACACTTAAAGGATTTCAACATGAAGAAATCTATAGATTTGGTATTCAGTTTTTTGATTTACAAGGGAATCCATATTTTGTACAATGGATAGGTGATATTAAAATGCCTAGATATAGAGATATTAATTCTAATAGAGGACCTAATGCTACTTCTGCAGGCGTTAATGATTTTAGAAATTCTTTTTTATATAATAGTAATATTTATGGACAAGCTTTATGTGTAAAGTTTAAAATAGATATTAGTCCTGTTAAAAATATAATTAGCGGTTATCAAATAGTTAGAGTTGAAAGAACTGATGCTGATAAAACTATCTTAGGTACAGGAATGGTTACTAATACTGTAGCTGATGATCATAGTACAACTGCAGCATTAGGTGGTGGATTATTAGGTTCAGGTTTAATAAAACCTTATTTACCTTTTCCTAATCAAAGATGTTTTGAAACTTTAGCTCAAGCAAATCCTTCTACTTATAACGGAGAACCATTAACAGAGGCAGAGTTTAAAGTATCTAGTAGGATAACTACATTTGATAGTTTTGACTTTATGACTAATGGTTATTCTTTTAAAGAAGGAGATAGGTTATTATTAAGATCTCGTGTATTACCTATAAATTTTAATAATGCTCAAGCTTATCAAAATAACTGTAGATATAGATTAGGGTTTGGTGATTTAAATACATGGTTAAGAAATACTGCTACAGGTGCTTCTTCTCATCCTGCACAAACTTCATTACCTGGAGAATATGATTCTGGTAGAATTAATGGTACTGGATTTGATTCTACAATAATGCCATTTTTTATATTATTTTATTATGATGAACATACAGCATTAAGTAATAATGCAAGTTTTGGTGGAGACCCAAGAACTAATGCTCAAAAGCAAAATTTAAATAAAGTTATTTCTTTAGGACAATCTGTTGGTTCTGCAGCTAGTGTTAGTTCAGGTGTAGGAGCATATGATTTTTTAAATAAGTTTACTTCTTATAGCACTTCAGGAGGTACTCCTGGAGCATCAGGTCAAACTGTAATGTTGACTTTTGATGACATTAATATGGTAGATAGTTATTATTTTGGTGCTAAATATGATAATGGTGGTAAACTAATGGCTCTTTATTATAGAGCTAATCCTAATCAATATAACGGTAATACTTATACTGCAAGAACTACTAATGAATATATTGCATGTGGAAGTTATATTCCTGTAAATAGAAATAGAAAATTATTAAATAATAATGTTACACTTACACAAAAAGTTTTTAATGGTGATGTATTTTTAAATTACTGGGATTTAAATAAGATTATTAAAAATATTGGTGGAGGTACTAATTTTCAAAATTATGCATGGATTGGTAGTAGTCCTTCAGATGATCCTCCAGGTGGAGGAATTTTACAAACAACAAAGTTTGACATAGGTAACTTATTTTATTTTCCTTGTACTAATAATAATAATCAACAAGTAAGATATGGTAATCATGGTGATTATAATTTAAACAATACTACCTATAGTGTATATGATGATTATGGTTATAATTTTTACCATAGTAATGAGAAAAATATTAATAAGTATTTTCCTAAACCATTAGACTTTATTATATCTAGTAAATGGATTAATAGAATTCATTACTCTGAAAAGAAATTTAATAATGAGATTGATGATAGTTGGACACAATATTTAACTAATAGTTTCTATGATGTAGAAGGAAACTATGGAGCTATCAATGCTGTAGTAGCACTTAATAATCAATTACATTATATTCAAGAACGAGGTATTGGTTACTTAATAGTTAATCCAGTAGCTATGATAAATTCTACAACGGTAAATACTCCTATTAAATTAGGTACTGGTAGTACAGTTGAAAGACATGAGTATAATCATTTAGATGTAGGTACTAATCATCAATGGTCTGTATATAAGTCTCAGAGTCAAATAATGTTCTTAGATGTTAGAAGTAAGAAATTATATTTATATAATGGACAAACTGCTACTCCAATATCTGATATGTTAGGACAAAGAAACTTTATAATTAAAAGGTTACATGATAAACTTGTTAATCATGATAATCCTGTAATTGGAGAAGGAGTAATGACTACTTATGATTATTCTAACAATGAATTTATTATTACATTCTTAAATGGTAATAATACTGTTCCTGCAACTACTGATGAGTTTTATACAATATCATTTTCTGAACAGTTAAATAAATTTGTAAGTTACTATTCATTTTTACCTAACTTATATATTAATAACAATAGATATTTATTAAGTAATGTTAATTCAGATACTTTAAGAAATAAAGTTTATTTACACAACTATGGAGATTATGGTAAGTTCTATGGAGTTACATATCCTAATACTTTAAAGTTATTAAGTAATGAACAACCTATGTACACTAAAGTATTTGATAACTTACAATGGATTACAGAGTCTGTTAATGATAATCTACAGTGGTCTGATGATTTAAATATTACTCCAGGAGCAATAACTAGTCCTAGTTACCCTGATGATATTCAAATTAAAGATAATACTTTTAGTAAAGTAAGAGTTTATAATCAATATCAAAATACTGATTGGACTACTTTAACATTAACTACTCCAAATAATAATTTAAGAAAATTAGAACAAGGATTTAACTTTCAAGTACCTAGAAATAAATTTAATTATAACACTACTCAACCTTCTACTAACTCATTATTTGAATCTAGTAAATTAACTAGAACTACATTTGGAGAAAGGATTAGAGATAAATGGTCTGTAGTAGATTTATATTATGCTAATAGTCCTAATCTAAGATTTATAGTACATACAGTAAAATCAATATTTAGAATATCTGACAGATAATTACAGTAGTTATAACTTAACTACTGTTTTACTTGTATATATTAACTAAATTAATTATATTAATATATCACTTATAATAAAATAAATTATATGAAATCTAACAAAAAGAAAACTTATCCTACTTACGCTGATGGAGGGTTTTTCAATAAAAATAAATTTGGACAAATAGTTGGAAACTATGGTAAAGCATTAGCTGATGCAGGACTAAGTACTTTTGGAGCTAGTAATGTAATTAAAGATTCTGATTATAAAGGTGGTAGTGCAAAAGACTTTGCAAGAGGTGCTAAGATTGTAGGTGGTATTAACGCTGCTGTAGCTCCAATAGCAATGAACATGGTAGCTCCTGGTAGTGGTCAATTAATCTCTGGTGTACAAAAAACAGTTGGAGGATTTAATCCTCAAGACCCATCTCAATATAATGAAGATGGTTCTCTTAAAGATCCAGGTATAGCTCAGTTTCAACAAGGTATTGCTAGTGCAGGTAATATAGCAGGTCAAGCTCAAGGTATGGGTTTATTTGCTATGGGAGGAATGCAATATGCTAATGGTGGTACTGGGCAAATTAACTCTGAAGTTGAGAAGCAAGAAAATGCTATGACACCTAATGGTCAGTTTACACAATTTAATGGACCTAGTCATTCTAATGGTGGTATTAAAACTGATATGACTCCAGGAACTATGATATTTTCTGATAAGCTTAAAGCTCCAGGAACTAATAAAACATTTGCTAAGTTAAATGCTGGTAATAATACTAATAGAGAAGATAAACTTTTTGCTAAAGGTAACTTAGATCCTAAGAGTGAAGCTTCATTAAAACTTACAATGATGGCTAAGATGAAAAATAGTAATATGTTATTTGCTATGCAAGAGCAATTAAAGAAAGATAAAGTTGCTGCATATGCTAAAAAGATGGGAGTTCAAATGCCATCTATGGATAATGAACAAATGGAACCTCAAGGATTACCTGAACAAGCTGAAGGTGAATATAAACATGGTGGTATGTATCCTATGGGAGGAGTTAAATTACCTATGTATCCTAATGGTACAAGAGTTACTTTATC
>Ga0181344_1000228_pt1 | contig 23394 bp, 13 predicted proteins | sample Su13VDMLBDD_FD_130098 | JGI IMG/M metagenome (GOLD analysis project Ga0181344, IMG submission 130098) | Freshwater viral communities from Lake Michigan, USA - Su13.VD.MLB.D.D | ecosystem: Environmental > Aquatic > Freshwater > Lake | place: USA: Michigan | collected 2013-07-15
ATTTCAAATACTGAGATGGACTTGGTTTTGCTACTTTAGAATTATCAAAATACCCATAATTAGGTGCTGTCCAAAATAATCTTACAGCTCCATTATGTATTGCAGGATTACTAACTAAAGGAGTAATAATTTGATTGTTATTTATACATTCAAATTTTGCTTGATTAATTAATGAACCAAATGATGGCATTAAATACATAAATTTATTATCAAAGGTATTAACTGTTACACTCCATGGTACTACCCTAACATTAAGTGTATTTGCTGTATTACCATTTGTCCATTGAATTATAGTATCATCAACATAATTAATAGTTAAACCAGATAATAATGAATTATTTATACTTAAACTAGTATAAACTCCTTGTGGTGTATTTGATATTCCAAAAGAAACACTTGACACAGTTTGACTTACACTAACAACATATTCTCCAACACCACCTGAAGCACCTACTCCAAAACTAACTATGGTTGTATTTGGTTGAATATTATCACCAACAACAATATATCCAACTTGGAGGGATGCTCCATTTATTTGACTAACCGTCATTGTTGTTCCATTTATAGAACACACTCCATTTATCGCATTATTAGTTTCAATGATTTCATATCCTTGAAAAAATACATTGAAATCATTAATTAATTTGGGATAGAAACCTTCATTAATAATTGTCGATGTCGTTGATGCGGTTGGTGATATGTTTAAAACATTTATATCTTGTAAGACTATATCGACAAAAGACCCCTCAAAGTTTAAACTATATGTTTTAGTTGCCGCGGATGTAGATGGGTCGTAGTTAGTTAAACTATCGAAGTCTTTCCAACTGTTATCCAAAATATCAACACCTGATTCAACATATTTTTTATAACGATACCAAATCGAACCTAATTTTACAATCCAAGAATATGGAACTCTATGAACCGCCCCAAATTTTTTAAGAGTTGCAAAAATATAATCCAAATCAATTGATGCACCATTCTCATATGAACGATATCTTTCTTTAAGTGTTGATAATGGTAAACTATTCAGAAATAGATACGCCGCGGCAACAAATGGATATTTGTCATAATTTCTAAATTTAGTCACCCCATCCAAAATAGCATTTGTAAAATACGGAGTATTAAGTATTGAAGTAGTTTGATTACTACCAACAAGTCCACTAACACTATAATTCGTATATCTTAAATTTCCTTCAGTTACAAGTTGTGTTTTAAAATTATTAACTCGATTTGAATAGAAATTCTTTAAAACAACATAGTTGTTTGAATCAACAGGATTTGGATCTGAAACATCAATATAATTAAAATTACAAATAGGTCTTATTGATGTCTTATTTCTACTATCTGTAAAATTTGTTATAATTTTATTCGTTATATTAAAATTTAAAACCTTTCTTGTATCAAATGATGAATTTACATCAGATATTGAATTCCCATCTGCTAAATTTTGATTAACCCAATTCAAATTAGTAAAAGGAAAATTGTCAGTATAATCAAAAAAATTAGTAGCGGTGGAATCACTTATAAATTTTTTTAATTTCTCTTCTTCGGTAATTGATACTTTTGGTTGAGAACTTCTTTCATCAAAAATTGACTGAGATAAAAATTCAAACTGAGAATTTTCAATGACATTTTTAATATATTTTGTATTAAAAATACCCCTAATATAATTCTGCCAACTTTCACCTGTACCACCATTTGAAAACTGTTTCAAAATAGTTAGAAAATTAGATGAATTAAACCCATAGTTTTTTAACTTTTGAATTATAAACGGATCACCCCCTGATAAACTATTTGTTATATTTATATTTTCAATTTCAGCTAATATTTCAGTAATCTGACCAACTTCTGAATTTACATTTGCAACTCTAGAAAGTTTGGAATAATTAGATACATAAATAAGTCTTTCATATATCTCAAAAAAATATTTAACTTCTTCTTTATTTGAGAATAAAACATTTGATACAGGAAATTCAATTGCATTTAATGTCACCCTTTTAATATCTAAAAGTTCATTATCGGTTGACCCGACATCTTTTCTCTGAATATCTCTTTGTACAAAACCTTTAATAAACTCCTCAACAAATTCAATTTCAGGCCATACTGTATAATCATCCCCTTTTGTTTTTTTAATTAAACTTAAATCACCGGGGTATCTAATTTCATATTTTTCTTGTCCCTCTTCCCCATTGGTTGCAACAAGTACTTGAGGCCAAGGGTATATTGGTGCATTATTACCCTCACCTAAATTATCCTGTGATGCACTCGCAACTTCATTATTAAAAACAATAGATTTTCTTACCTCATTATTACTTAAATCCCACGCCTTTGTATGTACATCATCCATTAAACGAAGAAACGCCTCACCGCTAGCAAAAATAACCGCCAACACATTCCTCATATTTGGAACAAATCCAATTCCAGTATTTTTATTATCCAACATGTCAGCCAATAAATCGGTAATCTCAGTTTCAATTTTATCTTTAATTTCCAACCTTCTAACTTCCATTTGTTTGGTTAAATCATAAAATCTACCAGAACCTTCAAATACGAAATAATCACTAGACAAAGTAATATCACCATTTTTATTTCTAATTGTTCCCGCTGAAAATTTATTTACCTTTTCTAATTCAACAATTAAAGTTTCAACATCACCTGATGTTGGTTCTTTTCCTGTTCTCCTCCTATATGTTTCAGCGTAATTGACATCTCTTGCGTTAATTTGAGTTTTAAAAATTTCAATACTCTTTATATCATTCGGAATTGATACTTTAATCGGAGGTTTTTGTCCAATACTATATCCTGAATTCGAACCAGTTCCACAAGTTTTATTACTGTTTAATTTGTCATTAAATTCTGTTAATAAATTTTTTAATTTACCTAACGCTGTCTCCTTTTTACCGCTAGTATCAACAGTTGAATCAAAAGTATAAACTTTAGTAACCCCATCTGTTAAAAGAAAATAATTTTTGGTATCCAAATAAGTATAAAACCAAGACTTTACCCCATATTGAGTTAAATAAACTTTATCCTGATAATCTTTTAATATTTCCCCATATGCTGCAACATCAGACAATGGCGCCATATTCTGTTTAGTGAATGTATCCATCTTATTCTTAATAAAGACATCTAATCTATCTCTTAATTGCATGATTGTTAGTTCCGGAAAATCATCAGGTATTAAACCCTTTGATTTATATTCCGAATAAACTTCTTGAATTTTTTGATATCCTCGTTCAACAACAGAATTATCCATAGGTGTGAATTTACTTGGACCTCCTGTTCTACTTTGAACACTCAATTTAGATTTATACATATGTGGAGTTGCTAACAAATGTCCCATAGAGATTTCCGCAATAACTGAATATTTGTAAGATGTGAAATCTAGTGTTACCCTAAAGTTACCTGAACCTGTATCATAACTTGCATTAAATTTTGTTAAGAATAATGAAAGTCTAACCGCCTTTCCCAAATAACCTTTAATTGTTAAATAAAATGTTGGGTAAGGTAGATTAAAAAACGCAGCATAAGGTGATGCGTCTCCCGATTCAAATAACGCCCTACCTTTAACATCTTCTAAAGTAATTGAAACTTGTGGGGTAAATGAAGTATTTTGGCGAATTGTAATATTTGTTATACCCAATAATCCAGTATCCATTGCGCCCGGTTGTCCATTTGTTTGCACCGATTGTCTAAGATAAAAATCATTGGATTTATTTGGATTTTTTATCGATTTATAAGCGAACTGATTAATCCCTTCTCCTTTCAAACTATCTTTTCCTGTTATCTCATCAGTATATGAATTATCCATATACTCCTTTCCACCAGGTTTTAAAAAATTAATAGACGCAATTGAAACTGTTTGAACAGAGTCATTTGCCGCAACACCTAATGCTAATTTGGTTCTTGGTAATAACTTACACTCTAAATTAGCATACATAACCAAATCTTCTTGGTTTATTACTCTATCTTTTGCCTTTCCAAACTCATCAACAACTTTATTAGGGTCAACAATTATTATATTATTATAATCATAATCAACCAATATATCTTGTGTTTTACCTACCATAATAGAATAAATAATTTTGTAATTCGTTTTTATAATCTTGAAGTGATGTTATCAATGGATATGGGATTGTTAAAATTGTTCCATCACTTATATTCCATTCCAATCCACCAAAAGCAGGATTTCCCATCAATATTAACCATCCAAATGTTGGTGAACCATAATATTGTTGAGAAACCTTGTCCAACCTTGACATACCAATCTTATAGATATAATTTTTATCTGTAGATTTGGATGGGATTTTTATGAATGGTACGATAGTTTGTTCACCATTCAATAGAAAATCATTATATCTGTTAAAAATTTGTCTTGACATAGTTAAAATTCTAATGGATTTGGTTTTATTGCGTATAAATTTTTAATGTCAGTTTCTTGTATTGAATTACGGGTTGATGGTATTGTACTATATGTAAACTTTCTTGGTTTACCTTTTGGATAAAATTTCGTGTCAGGAGAATCAACATATTCTTTAAATGTTTTATTTTTTCTTAAATCTTTAAATATTTTTTCTTCTGCGTTTAATTCTTTTGTATATTTAGTATCTAAGTCATCAATAACATCATTTAATAATTTTTTAAATTTATTATTAGATTTTAAATCACCCGTTAATAATGAATCAATAAATTGTTGTTTTTTATTTTTATCTGTTATGATTCTACTCATAATCAAGAAAAAAACTTTTTCCTCTTTACCATTAAAAATTCCGTCTATTATAGTATCAAAATTACCACCTTGGTATAAACCCATTGTTGTGATTTTAGTATTTTCTAAAAAAGGCTTATTATAATCTTTTAATACTGTAAAAGAATTATTAAAATCATTGTATAACTCCTCTTTTGTTGTCGGATCAGTTCCAATAGTTCTATCTTGTTGTTTGTAAGTCAATGGACTAACACCACTTGTACCTGCTAAATTGTAAACTCTTGGTCTTCCTCCCTCCAATAATTTTCCATCCGTTGAACTGCAAACCAAACTAATTTTTCTAATTATTTGCGCATAAGTTATTTCAAAATTATAAATTCCGTTATATGTTTCAACAATTCCATTTGAAAAAGTTTTAGATAAATTTTCAACATATTTTTTCAAATTTAATTTCAATGTATTCAATTGAGGGGATCCAATCGCAAATTTATCTTTCATCTTCGTTACAATTGGATTTGAATTGTCATTTATATAATTTAAATTATTTTCGAATAAGGTTTTTAATCTCACATCATCACCATCAGGTTGTCCCCAAATAATTTCAGTCGATTCCTTAATACTAGGTGGATTCGAATTACCATTGTAATATTTTACATTAGTGTATTTTCTTTTGTCATTAACTAATTGAAGTATTCCATGATTATAAGACAATACAAGTTTTTCCATTTGATTAACCACAGTATTCATATAAGTTATTGTATTTGTTAAATAACTGTCCATGATTTTCATAAATGAAGTTTCACCTGATTGTCCGTTAGGAATCGGTATATTTGTTTGTATTTCACCTATTGTGTCTCCCCCATCATTTGTTTGTTGATTGGTAACACTATTTGTTGTTGCAGGTGTTTGTCCCGCTAAAATTGAATCAACCACCTCCTTATCAAGTTTTTCATATGATTTATCAGTTGGTGTTGCTCTTTCATCATATATCTCGGTATTCGCATAATAATTGAAAGATAAAGCATTCTGTAGTTCATCAATTGGTTTTGATAAACCATGTCCACCAATCATATTAAATCCTAATGTTACTTTCACCATCATTGGTTGAATACCAATTCCTTCAGGATTTAAATCTAAAACTTTTGGATCATAATTAAAACTTAAATTAGTTGGTACAATCTTTGTATGATAGAAGTCCCCTATTCTTAATACCAATATTGGCGGTGCACCAAAAGAAGTATTAACAGCATCATTATATTTTGGTTTACCATCAATATCTATTGTGGGTATTGTTTCACCAGGTCTAACGCATTGATTTAAAAATACCAATCTAGCATTCAAACCTTCAGGTGTCATTGAATGAAATGCCGGACTAAAATATTTTATTTTATCCTTTATGCTTTGATATACCATAGGATTCTCCTTTTCCAAAACTTGGAAATAGTCACATTCAGAAAATAAATTTCTTAATATCTTTTTAGATATCCCATCTTTAATTTTCTTTATAACATCAACTCTTGGTTGTAATCTTGGTGGTTGATACGGAACAGTTCTTTTTTCTATAGTTTTAGGAGGATCAGGTTTATCGGTATTTCCTTCAATAGTCGTTTTAATTTTTGGTAGATTTTCTACTTTAATTGTTTTAATTACAACCCTTCTACAAGCCATTGCATATACAGAGTATATTTGTGAACCATATCCTCCCTGAACATCTAATTTACAATCAACTTCAAATCCTAATAAATTATTTCCTTCTCCTTTTGGGATTACTTTTTCTTCCCCACTCGTTGTAACATTTAAAATTTTTATTTTTTCTGTTTTGAATGCTTCAGATAATGATTTATCTCCACTTTTATATTTGTCAAAAAATTTTTTAACTGAATCAACACGTCTATCTGATAAACTTTTATTATAATCAATTAATCCCAATGCCGATGCCGACCCTTCCATTTCTATTGTTATTGTTCCCCCTTTTTGAATTATATCATAAGCCTCTGAAACAAATTTATTTTTTACTTTATCAAAGTTTGAAGTTACAACTGTATCTAAAAATTCAACTACAGGTCGAGCCTCTGTACAATATAACTCATGAGTTTTTTTAGTATCAAAACTACCTTTCTTTTCTTTTGTTGTGAACACATTTCCTTGTTTTTTACAGAATGTGGTTTCCGCCCCAAACAAAGATTCTGATTGAGTTTTATAAGTTCCTTTAAGACTTATATAACTATCATATGTTTCATCATAACTTTTATTACTTGTTTTAACACTAGCATCAGGTGGTCCTGGTATATCATTATCAAAATAAAACGCAAGTTCTTTAAAGTCAGTTTCAAACTGAGCCTTCGAAGGGTCTTCTGTTTCTACAATTTTCGGACCACCTGAATTATTCCCTTGTATGTCATTACCACTTGAATTTGGAACAGTCGCCTCAACTTGAATTTGTTTTGTAACACCTTCTAACTCTTCTCTTGTTAATCTTGGATTATTTAAAACTTCTTGAAATGTAAAAAGTTCTGATGGGCTTAATTGATTATATTTTTTTGCTAAAGTATATATATCATATTTTACACAACCAGCAAAAAATGAATTAATAATTGAGTCCACCCTTTCTTTTGGAATATCTTTAAGTTGTTTTTCAATAATTGTATTCATCGCCGATGGGTGATCAACAATAATTGTCCAAGAAATCGAACCACTTCTACTTGTATTATTATATGTATAAATCGGTTCAGGTCTTCCCAAGAAACTTGTTGGTGTAAAATTTGGGGTACTACTATCACTAAATGTTAAATCATAGGGCGGAAACCACATAACTCTACCTCCATTCGGACCTCTCTCACAGGCAGGCAAATCGTCATAAGTTAGACCAGGTTTACTCGATGTTCTCCATGCAAGATTTTCGATTGAAAACATATATTTTTTTGCAATCAATTGTCCTTTAGAATTTGGAACTATATTTGTTGAACCTGGATTTCGTAGTGGAACAATATTCAAATTGAATGTATTATCAAATACAGAGTCGGCGAATCTTCTTCCCGATTTTGTAATACCATCAACTTTTTGTAAATCATTATAAGTGTAATATGGAGTATCTTTTGTAAAAACTCTACAATATTCAATTCCCGCTTCAGTTCCATTTGTATTATCTCGATATGATAAAACCTTAGAACCCTTAGTCAATTCTTTATACCCATCATTGAAAACTTTGGAAACTTGATTAATTGCATTTCCAACATGTTTTAACCTTGCAATACCCGAAACATTATCAGCAGAATTAATTAATCTTTGAGTTTCATCTAAAATTGAAGATTGCTTAAACTGAATATTGGTCGATTCATTACTCCTATATTGAGAATTAATTATATTAAAGTCAGGGTCAACAGAACCATTTCCACCACCCGGTGTTGCTTTATACCCAGCATTACTTTTATATTTTGGGGATGTCCAAATAAATTGTCCATCAATATTTCCATTGTTTGAAAATGATTCCGCACCAAGCCCAAAATTAATTTTACCAACATTTCCCTCGTATAAAATTCCCATCTCAGCCGGTCCATATACAGGGGCTTGAACTTGTCTCCCAAACGAATCAACTGGAACTTGGTTTGGTGGAGATGTTATTGTTGATGGATCGGAATCAACAGAACCAACATAATAGTTTCCATTTTCATCATAATTTGGTTTATATAGGTTAAAATCAATACTATCAAATAATATTGATTTTTGTTTATCACCCGTATATTCCAAAAATATTAATGATGGATTATTTGTTGTATTTAATTGACCCCCTACCGCACCACCTGTAAGTGGATTAGTCGTATTTAACGCACCTGATAATTGATTCGGAGCACCTCCATTAAATTGTGAAAAATCAAAATAATTTCCAGGTATTGGTGAACTAGGAAAGTATGTTTCAGATATCCTATTAATGAATGATTGTTGTGTTACAGTTTCATCAGAAATAGTAATTTTAAATCCACTTGTAGTATTAAACTTACTTTCAGTATTGATTCTATCTTGAAATAAATTTTTTAATTTATCAGAACCAATTTTAATCATATATGAATCCTGACTCAAAGAACCATTAGACCCATTTGGTTGACTTGATGTTAATATTTGATACGGAGCATATGATGATGGTACAAAAGATGGTGGAGTCCAATATGGGATATACAACTTATTATTATTTTGAATACTATCTATAATAATCATATTTTCATATCCACCTTGAGGACCATATTTGTTCTCAATGTACGCAGCATCTATAAAAAATTCATTAACTAAATCAAGTTGAGTATCATTTGGATCGTATTCACCTTTGTTCGGGTCAATCGGAAGTCTATCATTAATATTGGTATTAAAATAAGTCCCCTCATTAGGACCATATTCATTTATTGGAATATTTTGATTAGCATAATAAGGTGTCCCAAGTAAATTATTCGGAGAATCAATTACACTAAAATTATTAAAAACAGTTTCATAATTTCGATTAGATACCGCAGGTGTATATACACCCTGAACTGAATAAGGGGGTAAATTTCTATTCATCAATGTATTTCTAAATCCAGATGATGATGCAAATGTTAATCCACTTTGTGACATACTTTTTTAATATAAATAGGTTATTCTTTAGTTTTCGGATTTTCTCCTGTTAACTTCAATTTTTGTAATTGTAACCTTAATTGTTCTTGAATTTCAGGTTTATTAATGAATTTTTTAAAATCTTCCTCTGTCATTCCATAATCAGGTTTAAAAACAACTTCTATTTTACCATCATAATCAACTTTGACATTTGATGACTTTGTTTCATATCCTGATGTTGTTGTTCCTTTATTTGCCTCTGAAAGAGGTATTGTACCTGAGTTTCTTTCTTCCAATTTTCTTTTATTTTCATCAAGTATTTTTTTAGAACCTAAATCATAACCTGTTAAATCTTCAAAAAGTTTAGCCCCTCCCGCCATTGTACCTTTTGCCGCCATAATTACCTTATTGTCATTATCACTTATGTTTTTAACAAATTCAGGAAGATTTTTTACTAAACTCGCAATTTGTTCACCAAATCCCTTCATAACATCGGCTAACCCACCCGCGGCTGCATTAATAACTTCACCTTTTGAAAGTCTCTCATAAAATTTTTCAACATCTCTATCAACTTTTGTTCTAACTGATTCAACATCAAGTTTACCCTCTTTTCCACCAAATAACGCAGGTAATTGTTTTGTAACAATTCTTTGAGCATCAAGTACTTCCTCAGTAGTTCCCGCACCTGCAATACCATATTTAAATGTATCTAATATAGCCTTAGTATATTGATTGGTAAGTTTGTCAGTATCCAATTGTTCTTGTGTCAACTGTTCCAATGTTTTTTTCTCAGAAGATTTCATAAATTTATCAAGAGCGTCCTTATCTCTCGTAAATAACTCCAAAGCCTGATCCAACTTTAAATCCTTATTATCGACTTTTAACATATACTCTCCACCAGGTCCCATTTGAGCCATATTTGCGATAAAATTTCTTTGTTCTTCAGTGTATAAATTACTCGGAAGTTTAATCTTATTCATCTTATCTTCCAATTCTGCTGACGCTAAAGCCATTTTAGATAAAGAACCGGAACTCATACCTAATTGTCTTTCAACTTCAATCAATCTTCTCTTAGCCCCCGGTAGAATTTCAAACCGTCCTGATTTATTTAATCTAACAAATTCTTTTGACATTTCAGCGAGTTGATTCTGAAGTTCTTCAGGGTCATTTTGAGCCAGGTCCATTAATCTAAGTGGGTCTAATAACGCACTTTGTTGGACTCCTAATCTTTGTAATCCTGCCGCCATTTCAATTGCTTTCTCAGGGTCAAATAAACTTTCAGCAGTTCTTAATACTTGATTCATATCAATCCTAAGATTTACCGCTTGAGCCGCCATTCTCGCCATACCTTCAACACCATTTTGAAAATTGAATTTAGAAGTTTCTCCTAAATTTGAAACGACATTTTTAGAAACTTTTTCAATACTAACACCTAAAGATCTGGATACATCAACGACACTTTGCATTTCGTTATTCGCTTGTAAAATTGACATACCCGCGTTACGAAATCCTTCATTCAATTCTGTAGTAGTGAGTTTAGTAACTGAAGTAATCGCTTGTATTTCAGCAAACGATTGTTTTGTTAATAATACACTTCTTCCAATAGAATCGGTAAAATCTATTTGAGTTTGTAATAAAGTATCAAAACCACCCCCTAATAATGTAACTTCCGTAACGGCATCAGTTAAACTTTGTTTAATACCTAAAACATTTTCTCTACCTTGTCCAAAAGATTTAGCAACCGAAACAAACCCTAACTCAACTTCTTTTGTTTTTCTTACAATATCGTCAAAGTTAATACCCTTCTGTAATCGACCAAATAAATCACCAGTTAATTGATTAAAAACATCCTTTCTATCTCCCCCTGCCATAAGTTATTATTTAAAAATAAATACCCCCAAATGATATTATTTTTCATTTGAGGGTTTATTATATTCTACAATTTTATCTATCAAACTTTTTCTAAAATATGTCGGCATCTTTAAAAAATCAGAATAAGATGTACCTATAAATTTACCCAAAGCATAATATTCTTCAATTAAGACTTTACTATAATTAAAAGAAAGGCCGAAAAAATTCCACCCCAAAAGTAATATCAAATATTACTTCTTCTCCTGATGGGGCGATTGTTCTCTTCTTCAAATCTAAAGAGGGGATGTTATTTTTTAAAAATGTTTTAATATACTTTGAATCCATAATTGGTAAATTTCTGACAGTAGTAACAATCTTTTCTTTATCCATAACTCCATCAATTTCAACAATCATTTTATTCAATCTCCACGTAATAACAGGAGCAACCAAACCAGGAGGATATTGGTCTTTCATCTTTTCCAATTCAATAATATCATTATATGTTAAAGGTTTTAATTTAACCATAACTCCACTTCTTGGAAGTTTTGTCATAAACAATCCATTTTCATCAGGTTGAAATTCCGTTTTGGTAATATTCATTTCATCTAACATTACATTAGTTGTAAATGGTGTTTGAGTTTTTGGGTCAATTAATTGTATCTCATATTCAGGACCAAATGATGTATTTCTTAAAAAGATTAAAACCGCCTCAACATCAGTTTCCAATAATTCTTCAGGTCTCAAATCATGTTCATATACTTTATTTCTTAATAAACTCATTACAACATTTTGATTCGGATTTTGAGCAGCACTTATTAATGTATTTTCATCATTCGCAGTCAAATATCCAACCTTAATTGATTTCTTTTTACTTTTGTAAAAAATTCCACCCGATGGTAGTGGTACGACATCATGAGGTAAGTTAAAGTTTTCAGTTGCAGCTTTTAATAAATTTTCATCCATAATTTTGTTTTATTAAAAAATAGTGTTTTTTATTTAAAAATAAACTAGTTAACTAATTAAAATTTAATTCCCATCTAATATTACCACAATCATATATTCTGTAAATTTTTCTTTCAAACATTATTTCTTTCTCTGTTTTATTAACATCATATCCTTGTTTAACTAATCTTGATTTTCTGAAATTAAATCTGTTGTATCTAATACCATCTATAACATACCAATAATTTGGTTTTGATTGATGTTTCTTTTCAAAGTTCATTTTTGTATATAATTCACCGTTGAATAATCTTACATCAGAATACGATACAATTTTTTTAGGGTTATATTTTTTTTGAAAAAATTTTAATAATTTGGATGCCGCCCCAATTACATTAATATTAATCTGATTGCAGAATCTAGTTAATTCAAACTCATCTTTTTTTCCTCCCATCAATATTCTCCCACTACCAAATGTCATAACTGACACCAACTCATCATTTTTAAATAATCCAATCCTATATTTCGAATTTACATTTCCTTGAATATGATTTTTATTCAGAAAAATTTTAGTAGTTTCTGAGTCTAATTCTTTAATTACACATTCTCTACCATATACAATTCTTCCATTTAGCTTTAATCTGTTTTTTATTATTGACTTTACAATATCTTTTTTATAAACCCATTCATCTTCAAATATATGAATTAAACTAATGTTTTCATTGTCCGCTCTGATTGTTTTTTGTAAATGATAAGTAGAATTTTTAAATAATTCATTATGCCAGTACACCCCATTCATTTCAATACCAATATTAAAACTTGGAATATATATGTCAATTTCTGTCTTACTGTTCTCAAACTTCTTATTGGTAATATATTCGATGTTATTTTCTTTTAATAACTCACATATTTCAATTTCATATCCACTTCTATTTTTATGTCCAATAGGATTACATTTAGTACATACAATATAATTACGTTTATACCTCTCATATAATAATTGTTTAGAGACACTACAGATACTTCCACAGTCCTTACAATCAATATCAACAAATTCTTTTTCTATCGTTTGTAAATCTAATTCCGGGTATAAATTCTTAAAATTTTCTTTTATTTTAGATGAGTAATTATTTGATTTACTATAATTGTCAGTACCATATTTTAAGATACAAGTTTCTCTATATTTTTCAGAATTATTAAAATCAATATCACCATATCTCAGTAATTTAGTTTCTTTGTTTTTTTGGAAATTATTATAATTTTCATCCCCATATTTTTCCAATTTTGTTTTTTTCTGTTTCTTAACAAAATCTTCATGTTTTGGATAAAAATTTACCCCATATTTTTCTTGGAAAGTTTTTGTTTGTCTTTGAATCATCTCTTCTTTATTTGAATTGATACAACTCAAAGAACAAAAATCCCCATAAGGTTTATCGAATCTTTCCCTAAATTTAATCCCATTACCACAAGAAATACATTTAGGTCTTTCTTTTAATTTATTAAAATAAAACCATATCTTTTCTTTAAAAGAAAGTTCGAGATCAATATTTAGAGAATAATCAATTATTTTTTTATAAAGTTCAGGATGGTTTTTAGATAACCATTTTTCCTTTGTTTTGTAACCGGAACTATTATCAGTGATAAAAAAATTAAAATCCATGTACTTACCTTTTAAGGTAAATATATGGATTTTAATTTTGGTTGTAAAGGATATACAAAATTAATACACTAATATACAACGGTCAGGTCTAAGTGTAACATCAATACTAGCAATACCATCAGAACTATATTGAACAGTACCAAAGTTTGCCGATGTAATGAAACAACCTTCGAATAACCATTTTTCAACAACAACTCCTGTTGGATCTAACATTTCTAAATCACAATTTTTCTTGTATCCCGCAGCATAACCCATTCTACCTGTTACAGATTCAGCATGTAAACGAACCCACTCCATTAAAGCCTGAGAAGCGGATGGACCAATTGGGTCTCTAAATTTAACATTTATTGTACCCCAAGTAAATCTACCAGCAACATAAGTTGATGTATTTAAAAATTGTATCTCTGTTGGATTGATGGAGATTGTAGGTCTTGATGAACTTTCAACAAACCATTCATTAATACCTAGTGATGACTCGAATCTCATAATAAATCTATTCTGTCTTTTCGGTTCATAAGGTACCGGCATTTTCATTAATAAATCAGCCATATTTTTTTATTTTTTTTATTTAAATTTATTTTCTTCTTATAAATATAATGATGTGTATTTTTTTCTATTTACTTTTGTAAATAAAAATATTATATATCCAGTATAGATTATATTAATCTAGATAAATATTTTTTAATTGTGCTTTCTATTTTTAATTCTTCTTCATCATCAGTTACTTTAATTTCTTCATCATCAAATTCAGGATTAATTTTACCGGTTTCAGCGCTTTTTATCTTTTTTTCTTCTCCTTTTCCAGTATATATAATATCAATACCTTCAGTACTTTTAGCTGCAAATTTAACATTTTTTAAATCATCATCAGAAAACCCAAATGTTGCAAAAAATCTTTTATTAGAACCCAATTTTTCCAAAATTCTATTCATTTCATTAACCATTTGATTTCCAGCTTGTTGAAATTCTCTCATTGCTTTTGATTTAATAACTTCAGGTTTTGATGATCCACCGGATGGATAATAATACCCCACTGTATAATAGAAACAATAATTATCCAAATAATCGTCAACCTCCTCTTGTTCCGATAATATCTCTTGATTTAGTAATTCTTTTCTTTCAACAATACTTTTAAATAATGAAGTCTTATCAATTCCACCTTCATTGCCATTAATCAAATCATTTAAAGCACTTTTTAAAACATCAGGTTTATGTCCCCTTGCGGTAATGATTGCCAATGGATAACCACCATTAATTGCCTGTACTAATTTATTCCATGATGGTGCGTTTTTTGAACTTTTTAAATCTTCTTTAAATTTATCATATCCACTTCTAAAATCTTTAAAAGGATCATCCCCAAGACCTTTAATCGTTTCACCTCCAAATTCAAATTCAATCTTATTTGCCATTTTTTCTCTATGATGAGCAAAAGGTTCAGTACCCATCCCGATTTCTCCACCTTTTTTTGTTTTAGCATAAACTTGTGTTGGCATATATCTAAGATTGTCATCCCAATCAAACATGTAGAATTTCATTTCAATTCTATCATCTCCTTCCATTTCCCTTAAAATTGTTTTATACTGTCTTTCAGTTATTATAATTTTCATAAATCTTTTTATTATAAATATAATATTTTTATAAAAAAAATGGGGAAAGATTTTATTCTTTCCCCGTTTGTTTTAACTTAATTGAAGTTCAAACTTTAATGAACCACAATCCCATATTCTATCATATTCTTTAATTTTCATAATATCCCATTCTGTTAAGTTTTTATCGTAACCTTCCTTTATTAACACATCTTTTCTGAAAACAAATCTATGGTGTCTATTAATATATTTATCGGTTTTAATATACCAATAATTAGGTGGAGTTTTTTTAATAAATTTAAATCCATTCTTATAGTAAACTGTATTATTTGGATTAACGCCCGACCATCTTATATCTGCAAAAGTTATAATTTTTGATGGGTTAAAGTTTTTAATAAAATATTTTAGTAATTTTGAAAATCCACCAACTATATTAGTATATTTTTTATTACAAAATCTAATTAATTCGTATTCATTTAAACTTTTATCTTTATTACCTAATGATTTTCTCTTATAACCAAAAGTTATAACAGATATTAATTCTGTATTAAAAAATAATCCATATCTAATTTTATCTATTGTGTATCCCTGTAAATGATTTTCATTGAGAAAATCCATTGATTCTTTTTTAGATATTTCACGTATTGTACATTTTCTTGCATAAATGGTATTATTCAAATTTAACTTACTTGAAATTTTTGACAAAACAATGTCTGTCTTTAACAAGATTTCATCTTCATAAAATTGAATTAAATTTACTCCCTTTTTATTTGATTCAATGGTTTTGTTTATATGATAAAGTTTTGATTTGTCACCATTTAATTCTGAATGAAAATAGTTTCCATTAACTTCAATTCCCATATTATAATCAGGTAAATATATATCAATTTCTTTACCTTCTAATATTTTTCTATCACTATCAATATGTTTTATATTTTTTTCATTTAAAAAATCTTTAATTTTTTGTTCTAAACTTGAATTTTTAGTAATGGGAAAACATTTTCTACATATCGGTATTTTTCCACTACCTAGTACTGTACTACTGAAAATATTTTCACACTTTGTACATTTGAAATTATACGAATATGACGTGTTTCCACTTTTATTTTTTTCATATTCATCTAATAAAACTAAATTATTTTCATCTAATTTTGGTATTAACTTTTCTAAGTGATTTATTCTAATAGTGTTTTTTAATTTTTCAACAAATTGAGGGACTTCCATTGCACTACTAACTCCATATTTTTTCAAAAAAAATGATTTAATATTTTTTTTGAATTCATCTTTTTTAAAAAAAGACGATTCTCCATATTTTTCTTGTAATATATTTTGAGATTTTTCTATCCTATTTTTTTTATTTATTTCATTTTGATTCCAAATATCTCTACATTCAGAAGAACATAATTTACGGGAATATTTTTTTCTTTCTGTAAATAGATTATTACATTGAACACAAACTCTTTCTTCTCTTACACTTTCATCTTTGTCTTTTCCCAATAAATCATTTTTCCTAGCATACTCAAAATAACAAGACCTATTACAAAATTTTTTATCCCTATGTTTATAATCAGTAATAAACATATTTAAACAATTATTACATTTAATTTCAATTTTCATCGGTAAAATTTTTTTAACTGTTATGAATACCTATCTACATAATAAATAGACAAACTTTAATTAAAAAACAAAAATTCCCCCATAAAATTTATGAGGGAATTATAATTAACAATTAATGTAATGTATTAAATATTATCAAAAGACGCACCTGTTGGTGTTATGTAGAAAGTAATATCTATAAATTCTAACGATTTAGTAGGTTTAATATATATCTTTCCTGTCAATTGATTTCTATCCAAATCAGCTGGATCGGAAGAAACTGTAACTCGGAAGTCATAAACCCCTCTATCTCTTCTAATCGCATCTAAGATAGGATTAACCGCATTTAAGAAATCTTGTCTTACCTTTTCATCATTTTGTTCGAACAACAATCTAACTGAAACCGCAGATATAAGTTTTCTTGCTTGTAACAACAATCTTCTTACGTTGATTCTATCTAATGCGGATTCTCTAATTTGAAGAGTTTTATTACCCCAAATAACAGTTCCGACATCAGAGAATGTTGCAATTGGATTAAGTCTTCCTCTATACAATGTATCTCTATCTTCCTGTGTTAGTTTTCTTCTTGCTTTAACACCATTAACAATACCTCTTGTGTAACCTGCGGCTGCGAACCAAGGGAATGCAATATTATCGGTTAATGCTAAGTTTCTACAAACCTCAGCAGTTGGTGGAATATAAATTTGAGTATTATTAACTGTATCTCTCGTTAATATCCAAGGATAGTAAGTTGCAGTATAGTTAGAATCAATCCCACTTTCTTCCAAATTGTCAACCGCTTCTTGTGGGTAAATCATATCAAATTGATTACCTAAAGATGCTGTAAACATTTGGTAGTCAGGTGTTGTACAGATATAAAGTGAATCGGCTCTATTAAATTCAATCATATCAATTGCGGATTCAACCAAATTAGAGTTATTAACATAATCAATACCAGGTGTAACAAATACGTTAATATTAACCGCTTCAGGATTTGAGAACGTTTGTTGTCCTAATAGATATGCGTAATAATCAGTATTGGCATAATCAACTGAATTGTCACCAACTGCAATTGTTTTAAATGAACCCCATCCTGTTGCCGTTGGGAATCTAACTGATGTACAAGCACCTTTAAGGAACAATTGTCCACCGATTCTATATCTGTCTCCATTGGTTCTATACTCTCTGTATATATCCCATCCATCAAATCCACCTGCGCATAACAAACTAAATTTACGAGAATTTAATCTGTAGTATGGGTCAGTTTCAAGAGTTGGGTCAGATGTAAATGTTGTATCACCAACAAAATAAGCAGGTGTACCACTTGTAGTAAATGAATTTCCAATTGTAATTGAACCTGCGTTAATATCCATGTGGAAACCTTTTGTTTTATAAAACCAATCATCACCTGTTGTATCAGTACATGGATTTGCCGGAATACGTTTTCCTTTGTAACTAAAGAAATCTACATCATATCCAATTGTATCTGATATACCTAAGTAAGTTCTTTGAACTTTATCTCCCGAACTCCTAATTACATCATCCCCACCTGTTGTTAATCCAAATGGTGGGTTATAAATAATTTCACCAGGTAGGTCATATTTTGTTTTATAAATTGGGAATGGAGATTTAGCACCAGCATATTCTCTGAATTGATACCCTTGGAACCCACAAGGTAACGCATCTACCGGAGCGTCTTCATTCATTACCAACATTACAAATTTTGAATTCAATGCGTATTCACCATCCATAGTTCCAATTTTCTTAGCAACAAAATTGTTTTCTTGTGGATTCATTGCACAATTTGTGAATTTTTCAAGAACAACTGGATTACTATCTGAATCATAGAAGTCTCTGATGAAGACATCAAAAGTACCATTGTTAAATGAAATATTACCGATTGATATTTTAACTTCAGTATTTGCTGAATCACCATCCGCAATTGTTACAAATTTAAATAACTCATATACTTTATTACCTCTAACTTCTGAAACCAACCAAGGCGATTCAGGGGATTGATATCTTTCCAAATACCAAGCAATAGATGTTAAATTAGTATATTGTCTTGCTTCCGGTAAAGAAATCAATGTACAATTAATACCTCTGATATAACCTTTTCTATAAGCATAAGTCAATAAAGATTGGTAGGTTTCTTCAACAAACAAAGGAACTGTTGTTCTTGGTTTGGATAAATTTGACATACCAAATACTTTTGAAATATATCTTGGGTCTGACTGAGTAAACGATGTCTCAAAGAAGAATGTTTGATTATCCTTATTTGTAATATTCAATCCAAATGTTGAGAATGGATTTTTTGTTACTGCGGAATAAACACCAGTACAATCCATACTAACATCTGTCAACCCCGATACTTCATATACAGGACCATCATCAGTTGTATAAGTTGCAATACCTCTTGAACGTAATGTTGCGATTACTAAATCATCATAATCGGAATAAGAAGTACCTGTATATATAAATGTCTGTCCTGATACCGTACCACTAAAACATTTTGTAACTGTACCTGGATTTAAACTTCCGACATTTCCACCTGAACAAGCATTACAAGGGTCGTTAATTGTTACATTAACTGTCCAATTAGTTGTTACATTTCCATCCATAGATGTTACAACATAAGATTTAGTTAATGAAGTAAAACTAACACCTGTCATTGTAGAACTTTGAATTACTGAATTACTTGTTACTCCTGTTGTACAAGCACTAAATACAACAGTCATTGCTGAATAATCACTTGTTTGTGCTGTATTAGGTAAACATACACTGATTACATTAGTATTATAATTTATTGAACCGGTAATTGCACTAATTGTAGATGAACTTACAGTATAAGTATAAAACCCTGAACAACTAGACCTTGATGACGTTTCAACTAAATTTGTGAATACATTATAGAATGAATAACCTGTATAATCATTATTACCAATGTTATCAAATGTTGCATAATACCAAGCATCGTTTGAAGGTGCGGTATAATCCGCCAAATTAGAACTAACATTATCAACACCAAAAACATTTGTTGAATTTGTTTTTGCGGTTAATGTGTCATAAGTATCGCCTGATATAATACCGAAATAGTATATTGAGGTTGCAGATGTTGAGGTACTACCTAAAACATTAAATATTTGTGTCTGCAAATCTTGATACATTGTTGATGTTGAACCATTAAACAATTGGTAACTATCATAAATGTCTTCAGATATAATACTTGGTAATGATGTTGTAAATCCAACTGAGTTCAAACTACTAGTGCAACCCGTAAAATTCATTGTGTAACTACTTACCGCATATTCAACACATTGAGTTTGACAACTTACTGTGTTAGAACTTAAACAATAGAAGTCAACTGTACTTTGATTAACATTTGCAACTGTAGTAATAGACCAAGATGGACCGGCATCATATCCAGATAATCCCAAAACTCTTGTTACAAACAATTGATTTGATTGTTGTAAGTAGGCTTTAGCAATATATGATGCTTCATACTTTGGTATTTGTGTGTTAATAAACTTCTCAGGTGATGTTCCACCAAAGTAAGTTGAGAATTCATCAAAGTTAGTGATAAAAATTGGTTCAAATGCCGGACCTTTTAAAGTCTCACCGACAATACCCAAAGTTGTTACACCCACACTTTGTGTTACAAAACTCAAATCTACTTCAGAAGTGTAAACACCAGGAGAAACAAAAACTTTATTCGCCATATTTTTTTATTTAGATAATTTATTTACACAATAAATATTAGAAGTATTCACAAAAAACTTTACATTTGAATATGTATTAATAAATTGAGTAGAATAAATTCTACCTTTTTTCTACTATGGAAAATAAAGAGAACAAAATAAAGAATTTAAAAATATCTTTGGAGGTTCACAATGTGTTAAAAAACTATTGTGATAAGAATGGGATAAAGATGTATCGATTCTTGGAAAGATTAATTATTGAAAAATGTAAAGATAAAAAAGACATCTATGGAGATTAGATTAGAGTACCGACTAATTCTATTGTACTTTCTAATCCACTATCCTGTTTAACAATTTCAATTCTGACTGTATCATTTGTATTAATCTGAATCATCGGAATATTATTTCCGTAATAGTTATCATTAATATAAACATCATAATTATCGATATTATTTGTTGTTGTGATTTTTAAATCAGTTCTATAATTGAATTTTTCAATAATAGTTAAAACCCCAACCTTAAAAGTTAAGATTGATTCTATTTTATTATTTAAATTATATTGTTTTCTTCTTTTTGCAACTTTTGTATCTGTTTCAAATACCTTTAAAACTCTGCTAACCGCAGGCATAACTTCGAACTCATTCTCATCAATCAAAAATCCTAACATTGTAAATTCATAACTTTGGATATAATATTTTCTCTTTTCCAAATCCATAACAGATTCATCAGAAATATTTCCCATTATAATTGGAATGTAATGTCCTTTAATGACCCTATATGATTGTCTTGAACTAAATTTCTCAATAATAATTTTATTATATTGATTTAGTTCTCTCATTCTATTACAAATAATTTTAACTTGATATGTGATGTCAACAGGCACGGGTTGTGGTATTTTATATATGTCCATACCAACTCTATTACCATCCCATGTTGGGACTTGAGTATAAAAAAATAGTCTTCGATTAGGTATCGTATATAATACCGCAGGATTAGTTCCGTATTTAACTTCAGGAGTTCGAATAACAGTAATAAATGGTGGTTCAGGATTTTTATCTAAATTTTGAAACTCCCATGTTTCGGTAAACTGAACCCAATTTTGAGTTGTTATTAAAATATCAATTACGGGAATTTCACTTCCATCAACAATTAATTTTAATTCTTCTTTTACAAAATCTAAAAAACCACCATCCAAATCTGCATGTAATAAAGATTTAGGTAGATAGGTACCATCTTGATTTATTTTATCAACTAATTCTCTCCTTCTATCCAAACCAATTTTTGGTTCAACCAGAGGTAAATATTTTTTAATTTTTTTAGGTAGTGGCATATCTTATAGTCCTCTAAATTCATTATCAACAACCGCAGATGCTGTTATAGTACGATAGTATGGTTTATATCCGGCATAGTTATGTTTGTTGTCAGATACTACTCTACCATCATTGTTAACGGTATAATATCTAATCCTATTTTCAGTTTCATAATAACCAACGTAATCTCCGAAATTTATATCAATATCCAATTCGTCTAAATGTTTTTGATATACTGATATTTTGATATTACCGGGTTCAGTTTGATTTAATTTACTATTACCTAAGTTTTTATTTTCAGGGGCACTAATTTGAACATACGCTTTAAATTCAACAGGGGGTAAAAATTTTATACCATCTTTTAATGCTTCCCCATACACATCATCAGTTTTGGTTTTACCTCTGTCAACTCTATATAATACCAATGTGAAATTCATATCACCGTATAACCATTCTTCACCAATCGATGTGTCTAAAAAAAAAATCTTCTTCTGAGAAGAATTTACCTAATCTTGTTATAGGCATCTTATTATTTTGATTCATCTTTTTTTTGTATAAATTTATGAATTATTTTATTACTACAACCATATATTTTACCAATTTGCACTAAATTTAGTCCATCTGATAAATATTGATTTATTTTATTTATAAGTTGTAGTCCTATTATCCAATTTTCCATTAAATGATTTGTTGGTTTTTTTAAATGACCATTAAATCTTCTTTGTAAACCAACAGTAGTAATACCAACATACATTAAATCCCCAGTTATCGGACAATACAAGCCATACAATTCATATTTTTTTACTCTGTTTGTCATATTGATAAATACTTAAATTTTCTTATTTTTATGTATAAAATTATTTAACTTTGGACATTATAAATAGTGGCGTAACATCAAATACTATCGAATCAAAAGCAATTAATATATTAGATAAATATAATGGTGGTAATAACTTTATTTTAAGATTAAAAAATCTAAAAGAAACAAATAAAAAATTTTACCCAACCAGATCTCAATCAGAATACATTGTTAATTTTCACAAAACAGAACCAAAAGTCGCAAGAAAATGGGTTGAACTTGACAATTATTTCTCAAAGAAAATTGCCGATGAAAAAAATTTAATTGATGTCCCAAAAGAAATATGGGTTGAAAAATTATTAATCGAAAAAGATAAATCATATCATATATGGGGAAAGTTTAATAGTGGAGATACATTATCAGATATTTGGTTACCTAAAAGTGCTTTACTTAAAACTCATACAACAGTAAAAGTAAAAGTTGATTATTCTAAATATTCTCACAGACCCCCACTTGAACATCAAAAAGATGCAATTGAAAAATTGGTTGGTAGTAAAAGATTTATTTTGGCTGATGATATGGGACTTGGAAAAACTACAAGTACAATAATATCCGTACTAGAAACAGGTGTAAAAAAAATACTAATCATTTGTCCTGCATCTCTTA
>Ga0181344_1000229_pt1 | contig 23348 bp, 18 predicted proteins | sample Su13VDMLBDD_FD_130098 | JGI IMG/M metagenome (GOLD analysis project Ga0181344, IMG submission 130098) | Freshwater viral communities from Lake Michigan, USA - Su13.VD.MLB.D.D | ecosystem: Environmental > Aquatic > Freshwater > Lake | place: USA: Michigan | collected 2013-07-15
TAAGCCTAGTATCTCAGACGATGACTTCCCGAAGGCAATTGCATCGGTACAGAAGGGTTCAACGACTATCGAGAAGCTCATGGCGAGTCGTACACTTACTCCTAATCAGATTAAACTATTGAAAGATGCGGTTGAGAACGTATAACATCGCACCACTTTTCTTAGGCACTGATGGTCTAACAGAGGTACAGAGCAATAAGCTCGATGAACTGCTCAATAAGATTAAGCTAACTGAGAAGCAAGCAGAGGAGAGAGATAAGCTGATCGCTAAGCGTGACGCTGACGTAGAGCTTCCAGTAGGTGCAAAGAGTCTTATTGAGTCTTATGTTGACAGTGAGGTATACGATTACAAGGATACATTTGATAGTAAGGAAGTAGCGAAGGGTAGAGATGTTGAGGACCAGGCTATCGAGCTGTATAACCGTGTGTTCTTCACTGACCATAAGAAGATGACAGAGTTTGATGAGTACTACGAGCTGTCGCACAACAGTGTAGTTGGTCACCCAGATGTAGTTGACAAGGAGAACCTAATGGTAAAGGACGCAAAGAGTTCGTGGTCTAAGAAGACGTTCCCGAAGACTCCAGAGAAGGCTGACAACAGCACGTACACATGGCAGGTTAAGATGTACTTGTACATGCTACGTGGTATGACGGGTATGGACTGGCGTAAAGGCGAGGTGTTCCACAGCTTGGTTACCACTCCAGAGGAGCTAGTCCCAGAGTACGAGCACGACAGCCTGCACTTCGCGGACAACCTTGACGATCACTTACGTGTGACTGTATGCCCAGTGTACTTGTCAGATGATGACATCGCACACATGGACAGAAGATTAAAGGCGGCATTTAAGTATGCACAAGAGTATAAGGATTATTTATTAAACAAAAACAAATGACAAATCAATTTCAGATGACTGGTGTCATCAAGTTTATCGGAGATGCTAATCAAGTATCTGACAAGTTCAAGAAGCGTGAATTCGTAGTTACTGAATTAAGTGACAAGGACTCTAAGTACGATCAGCACATTGCGTTCCAACTTACACAGGACAAGTGCGATTTAATTAATGCGTTTGGTACAGGACAGTCAGTTACCGTATCGTTCAATTTAAGAGGACGTGAGTGGGTTTCTCCACAAGGTGAGACGAAGTACTTCAATACACTTGAAGCATGGCGTATAGAGGCCGCAGAAGGGTCTAGTGCTCCGCAAGCAGTTGCTGTAGAAGTTACAGCAGACGATGAGGACCTCCCATTCTAATTAGATAACCATAAACGTAAGGCCCACAGATGTAATGTCTGTGGGTTTTTTAACCAATTAATTTTAATCTCATGATAACCCTATTCAGGAACATATCTGAAACTGATAAGCCATACTATATATCAGTAGATAAAGCCCTTGAGCGCATACGCACTGGCAAGTCAAAGGAGTTGTGTGAGCGTATACGTATGTACCCTGGTCCTGATAACAAGCATAAGCGCAATGAGATCAAGAAGTCGCTTCCTGCTATCTGTTTCAGTGGCAAGTTTACCAAGAGGTCAAAGTCTGGAATTGTTGAGCACAGTGGGTTCATATGCATAGACTTCGATGGGTTCATCGATGAGTGGTCTATGATTGACTACCGTGACTTCTTAGTGAAGGACAAGTACTCATACGCTGTATTCACTTCTCCTAGTGGTGACGGGCTGAAGGTGATTGTGAAGATACCAAAAGACATCGAAAGCCATCAGAATTACTTTTTATCACTAAAAAAATACTACAACGTACCAGAGTTTGACAACAGCACCAAGGACATATCTAGAGTTTGCTACGAGTCATATGACGAAGAGCTGTTCATCAACTACGACAGTGAGGAGTTTAATCAGATTACCACTGAAGAGCACACTATCTTTGATACGAAGACATCGCGTAGCACTATTAAGCTAGACAATACCAACGAGATAGTACGAAGGCTTCTTATATGGTGGGATCGTGACTATGGCATGGTGCAGGGACAGAAGAACAATAACTTGTTCATACTCGCTTCAGCACTCAATGACTTCGGTATACCTGAGACTGAAGCCCAGACAGTTTTGCTAAGCTTTGATGAGGGAGGCAAGGACCGTGAGATACTGAACATTGTACGGTCAGCCTATAAGAATACCTCAGCGCATGGCAGTAAGTTCTACGAGGACAACGAGAAGGTAGACAACATCAGAAGCCTTGCTAAGAAGGGTACACCAATTAGTGAACTTGTAACAATCAACAAGAACATATCGTCAGATGTAGTTGAGGCTATTGCCTCAGATATGGAGAGTGATGATCCGTCTGTATTCTGGACAAAGAGCAGCAAGGGATCAATAACGCACATCAACCACTTGTACAAGGAGTACCTTGAGTATCTTGGTTATGGGAAGTACTTTGTTGAAGGCGGTAATGTGTTTGTATTCGTCCAGGTAAGGACCAACATTGTGTCCGATGCAAACGACACGATGATTAAGGATCACGTTCTTAACGACTATCTGTATGCGTTAGATGACAAGAGTATATACAACTACTTCGCTGACAAGAGTAAGCTATTTAAGGAGGACCACTTGTCTTTCCTAAATACCATACAGCCTAACATCATGAAGGATGATAAGGATGTATCGTACTTGTACTACCGTAACTGTGTCGTAAAGGTAACGGAGAACACTGTTGAAACAATTGACTACTCAGATATAGATGGGTACATATGGCAGAATCAGATGATTGACAGAGACTTTGTGCAGTGCGAATATAAGGACAGTATATACCGTAAGTTCGTGCATAACATTGGAGGTAAGGAGTCTGATAGAATCAATAGCATTGAGTCTACAGCAGGCTACCTAATGCACAGCTATAAGCCACCATCATTTTCTCCTGCTGTGATTATCAATGACGAGGTGATATCTGACAATCCTTCTGGAGGTACTGGTAAGGGTCTATTCGTTCAAGGCATCAGCCATATGAAGCGAATGGTGATCATTGACGGTAAAGCATTCTCGTTCACTAAGTCGTTCCCATACCAGCGCGTATCTGCTGATACTCAGCTACTTGTGTTCGATGACGTAAACAAAAACTTTGACTTCGAAAGGTTGTTCAGTATCATCACTGAAGGTATAACACTTGAGAAGAAGAACAAGGATGAGATACACATACCGTTTGAGCGATCACCGAAGATTATCATCACAACGAACTATGCCATCAAGGGTGACGGTAACTCGTTTGAGAGACGTAAGTGGGAGCTTGAGTTCGCTCAGTACTACCACAAGGACTTTACTCCAGAGTCAGAGTTTGGTCACCAGTTATTTACTGAGTGGGATGCAGAGGAGTGGGCTAAGTTTGATAATTACATGATTGCTAACCTACAGATGTATCTAAAGAGGGGACTTCGTAAGGCTAAGTTTAAGAACCTACGTGAGCGTAAGTTCATTGCTCAGACTGACTATAACTTCTACGAGTGGTGCGCAGACAAGGACAATCAAATGACCAAGAGTCACGCTGAGAATCCAGGTAACTCGATTTACTACAACTTCGTAGAGCAGAACCCTGACTATGGTCCACGAGGTAAGCTCGCTATACCTCTAACAAAGTTCTACAAGTGGTTGGACTTATGGGGAGAATTTAAGTATAACTGTAAGCCTAACTCGTATAGGTCATCTACTGGTAAGATGATTAGGTTTGATGTAAAGTATGACGAACAAGTTAATATGTTTTAGATATGAAAGAACTACGCGAATATCAATCATCTGGAGCACAGAAGGGTCTAGAGATACTCAACATGTACAAAATTCTGTACATGGCATGGTCTGTAAGAACTGGAAAGTCAGCTACTTCTATGGAGGTAGCTAGGCTTTTCGGTGCGAAGAAGGTGCTGTTCTTGACTAAGAAGAAGGCTATATCATCAATCCAGTCTGACTACAACGACTTCGGATTTAATAGTTATTATGAAATAACAATCATAAACAACGAGTCGCTCCACAAGGTAGAGAATACATCGCAGTACGACTTGATCATCATGGATGAGTCGCACAGGCACGGATCGTTCCCAACGCCATCAGCAGGTGCTAAGTTATTCAGAGAAAAGTTCAGCAGTAAGCCTATCATTATGCTGTCTGGCACTCCATTCCCTGAATCATTCTCACAGGCATACCATCAGTTCTGGGTATCAGACTACTCACCGTGGAGGAGGTACTCAAAGTTCTATAAGTGGGCCAATGACTACGTCACTCCTTCTCAGAAGAGAATCGGTGCGTTCATGTACAACGATTACTCTAAAGGAATAGAGAGTAAGATAATGGCTGACATATCACATCTGATGATCACATACACACAACAGCAGGCAGGATTCTCATCTACCATTGATGAAGAGATTGTTCACGTTAAGATGAAACCTCAGACGTATGCCATCATCAACCAGCTGTTCTCAGATAGAGTTGTTGAGGGTAAGGAAGAAGTGATACTCGCTGATACAGCGGCTAAGCTTATGCAGAAGACACACCAGCTGTGCGGAGGTACAATTAAGTTTGAGTCAGGCGCATCGATGGTCATTGACACTAGCAAGGTTGAGTATATCAGAGAACGATTCAGTGACAATAAGATTGGTATATTCTACGTGTTCAAGGAAGAGCTTATTGCGCTTAAGTCCATATTCCTAGATGACCTAACTACAGACATCGATGAGTTCAACACTGGCAAGTTTAAGGTTATTGCCTTACAAACAGTCTCTGGTCGTGAGGGTATATCCTTAAGAAATGCAGACTACCTAGTGTTCTATAACATCATGCACAGCGCAGTAAGCTACTGGCAGGCGAGGGATCGTTTATCACACATTGATCGATTAGATAATACGGTATTCTGGATATTTGCTGAGAATGGAATAGAAGATAAAATATATAAATTGGTTCAATCAAAGAAAAAATACACAGTTAATATATTTAAGAAAGACTACAGTGTTGTGTAAACAAATTTGTTTATTAACTAATATTGGCTTAAGTTTGCCGTACTGTGTTGGAATCAAAGATACAAAGCGCACTAATAAAAGATTTGGAGAGTAAAGGCTACTATGTCATTAAGCTATCCGTAACTAACAAGAACGGAATACCTGACATACTAGCATTGCCTCCAGGGTGCAACGCTGAGTTCTATGAGGTTAAACAGAAGGGAAAGCAACCTAAGCCAATTCAAAAATTCAGAATTAATGAAATTAAGCGAGGAGGATTTGGAAAGGCATTTATCCATGATGGGGACACAAGAGAGGCGTAGCTACTTGGCGTACTTAGACTTCAAAGAAGGTATGATAATTACCGAGATATCTAAGAAGCATAAGATACATCCAAACTCGTTTTACTCTTGGTTTAAGAAGTTCATGACTGCTGAGGCTAGCAAGTTCAAGGCTATCCTAAATGGCAACAAGAACACTCCCTACTACGATAATGAAGATGACTACTGTGCAGACAGAGTATATAACTGGGAAGATTTAAGTGACAAAGAAAAGAGCTTCTATGAAAAATACGAGAATAAAAATAAAAGACAATATACCTAACTATATGTGGTACAGTAATATATCTGGAACAGTGTTCGATGTTCATGGAACATCTGACTACAATGACATCTATCTCGTGGAGTACAACGGCAATGTAATGTACGTGTACATGGAGGACTGTGTTGAAGTTGATGAGAATGAGTCAGATACTCACTATGACAACAGCAACGGAAGCATATACAAGTTCGCCACTGATCAACAGCTAAACTCATGGGAGTTCGACATTATTAAACGTGTCACAAGATGCAGGAAGAAGGGTCAGTTCAAAGAAGACCTAGAGAAGACAAAGAGAGTAATTGATTTATATTTAAAGGAATACAATGACGGAGGAAGGGATTAAGCTGATGATGATAACAGCTGTTGGACCAGTGCTAGCTGATTTTATCGATGATCTTATCGAGAGTGGAAGGTTCAAGAACAACATAAAGTACAAGTTCCAGAATACAGCATCACAGATACGTAGCATAGATGAGTACTTCATGAAGGACGCTACTATTGAAGAGTCTGAGGAGCAGATATCACTTCAGAGGTATTTTAGACAATGGGTAAAACACATACATGAGCAAAGCACTTTACATAGTGGACATAGCGATCACAGCCAGGAGGAAGAGAGAGATCAAGAGAATACATAAGCTGTCTCATCCAGTCATCCTAGATGACACTGCACGCATACCTAAAGAGGATGAAACGCAGCAATTAAAGATGATGACAAAGGACTCCATCAAGAAATTTGAGGAGTGGACGTTTACCTACGAAGTGCTTAAGTATAAGTTCAGTAGCAATTTATATAATAATAAAATTGTTAACTAAAAATAAAAGGCATACATTTGTCAGCAAAGTTTGGCAATGAATGGCAACCTAGTAACCTACGTTAATTCAGTTATGGACGAGTTCAATGAACTTGGTGCAGATCTGTATGAGTCCATGATCGATATGGATAACGATAGTGTTAACTCTACAGTCATCAAGCTGAAGAAGTTACTGAGTGACGTACAACGATCCTACCATGAAGAATGAAATCAAAAGAGCTATTGAGATATACCAAATCGGTGAAATAAAAAAAGCTGATGTAGCCAGAATGGTTGCAAAAGAGTTTGATAAGAAATACACGGATGAATATAGAAGAGCACTTTCGTACCACCTTAAGAAAGTGGATGACAACGAATTCATAAATGAGTGTGATAAGATAGGGATAGACCCATCGGATGTTAAACACTACTGGTACAAAGGCAAGCATTTTTCTATCAACGTAAAAGGCAACAGCACAGAGTTCAAGTACGAAGATTTTAAAAACGACCTTATTGGAGAAATATCTAAATGGAGTCCTAGCTACCCGAAGATATCTAGGGAGAAGCATACTGACCCTCACTGTATGGTCTTTAGCCCTGCTGATATTCATATTGGCAAGCTGTGTTCTTCCCTTGAGACTGGTGAGTCATATGATCAACAGATTGCTGTCAAGAGAGTAATGGATGGCCTTAGAGGCATTATTAACAAGTCATCTGGGTTCAGTATTGATCGCATAATATTTATTGCAGGGAACGACATACTACACACCGACACACCTAGAAGGACAACTACGTCAGGTACGCCTCAAGATACAGACGGAATGTGGTACGACAACTTCATAACAGCTAAGAAGCTACTAGTTGAAATAATTGAGACACTAGTCCAGGTAGCAGATGTTGAGGTACACTACAATCCATCTAACCACGACTACATGAGTGGGTTCATGCTGCTTGACTCTATATCATCCTGGTTTAGGAAACATCCACAGGTTATGTTCAACAGCGATATGTCACACCGTAAGTATACTGTATATGGTAATAATCTGCTTGGTATGACGCACATGGATGGAGCAAAGCCTCAAGATCTACCACTGCTCATGGCTCATGAAGCAGCAGCATACTGGGCGTCGTGTCCTCATAGATACATATACGGACACCATATACACCATAAGACATCTAAGGACTATATGTCTGTATGCGTAGAGACACTTCGTTCACCTAGCGGTACTGATGGCTGGCATCATAAAAATGGGTTTCAGCACGCACCCAAGGCAGTAGAGGCATTCATACATCACAAGGAGCATGGGCAAGTTGCCAGGTTAACACATCTGTTCTAATGATAACAGCTGATGAAATGATAAGAGTAGTCGAGGACTACATCTATAGACGTAAAGGAATACGTGTGCATATACAGCTGAGATACCACCCTTTCTTAATCCAATCAGATATTGATAGGCTACACTATTGTTATAATGTAGCCTTAGATTATAAGGGGTAATTAGTTACCCCTTTGATATTTCTCTCTGTAGATCATCATAGCTTTCGGAGAAATTCTCTTTCTAGATGTTCGTACACTTTCCATTATTTCTTGTCTATCTTCACCATCAAGAGTTCGTCCGTACTTATTGTATATTTTTAGGGCTTGAATTTCTGCATTCTGCTCATACAATATGTCAAGTACAGATTTATCAGCATCCATATTTTGAATATATGTATAGTACTTTTCTACATAATTTTTGACATCTCGCTGATCAAATCTATCTTTTATTAATGTGATAAGCTCTCCATTAGTCATCTTTTCACCTTTGTCATATATTTTTCTGATATCTTGATATGTCTCTTGTTCTTTATTATATTTTTCTGTTCTTAGCAATATCTCTTCTGATTCAGCTTTGTCCATTTCATTGTACATGATAATGTCCTTATTAGTTTTTCTAACAAGTTTCTTTCCAGCTGCTTCAGTTACTCTTCCCATAGCACCTTTAAATTCTTCAAAAAGTGAAGTATCCTTACCAAATAATCCATTAAGTGTTGCGTTAAATAATGCAATAGTAGGATTTGTATTTTCAGTAGTAACTATCTTTTCTACAAATGCTTTTGTCCTTATTGGTGACATTCCAAGTTTAGGAGCAAATGTCTTATAGAAGTTTTCTACTTTATCATCAAACATACCCTCAGCTTCTGGAGATATCTTACCATCTCTTGGTTCTCTAAATATCTTCTCCCCAGTAAATGTATCATAGTTAACATAGTACGCAAGTAGTCCAGATACTAATGGGTTTCTTCCTGCTATTTCAGATGGCATCATTGGAATTGATTTTTCTATTGTTGATTTAACAACTTCTGAATCAATACTGTACTCTTTTTCTTTTGTGCTAAGTAATTTAGCATATACCATTTGCTCAGCTAGTGTAGTTACCATTGAAAGGAATGGAAGTTTCTTTACTCGTACATATTCGTATTCACCATCCTTATCTACTTTTCCAGTAAATATAATGTGATATGTTGCCTTCTCATGTTCACTTATTGAGTTCAATGCATCTATCATTTTCTTTTTCTTCTCCTCTTCATCATCGCCACCAATTGCAAAAGCCAATGAAGCTAATGACATTGCTGCCATTCCGCCCGACATCATAGCGGCCTCAGTAAGTGCCCATGCAAATCCAACTGGATTCTTTTTAGCAAACTCAAATGGTCTTCTGAAACCTTGAAGTGCAGCATTGAAATATGGCATTACTAAATCAATAGGCTTAGCCCAGCTACCACCTTGACTAAAGTCTACAGTTTCTCTAGATTCTCTAGCTGCCTGGAACATTATATCATCTAATGCTTGTCCTGTTGGTTCATTTCCGTCATTGTTTTTCTTGTACTCTTTAATTAAATTCTCCTTTACTTTACTGTAAGCAGATAATCTAAATGCAAGCTCTGATGTTTCACCAAGATAAGACATAGCATTACCATAAGCAACTAATGTCTTTTGAAGAGCATTCGTAGCTCTATAAGTAGGTTTTAATTTCTTAAGCGCCCTAAGTCCATCAGAAGACATAAAATCCATTCCTCCACCATGTTCCATAAACTCTTTAAGAGTAGAGTTATACTTCTTAGTAGCAAACAGTTTTTTCATAAAGTTTGATACAAAATCAAGTGTAAGTTTTATACCTCCAATTGTCTTAAAGTTACCGTACACATTAGAGAAGAAAAGTATATTCGCAAAGTCAACAGCTGTGTTTCCAACAATAAATAATGGGTTACCACCAGTTGCGAAGAATCTAAGTATCTGAGTACCACTTAACTTACCAAGTGCTTCAAGTCCACTTTGTCTTGTCTTAACATCTAGTAGCTGTGTAGCATATTCTGCTTTTACAAATAGTCTTTGATCCTTACCATCTTTAGAATAATTTATAGTAACAAATCCAGCAGGAACAGTTTCTCCAGACTTAGCCACTCTTACATATTCAGATAGAGCAACTTTCTGCTCATCTGTAGCTGAGTTTATAGCATCTGCAAATGAGTTAAGCATTCTGTTCTCCCAAGCTCTAGCTTCAACTGACATTAGGTTCATCATTAGAAGCCATTGAGAATCCATGATTATTTCATTCTCATTCTTGTCTGTAAGCGTAGCTATATCCTTTCTTGTTATACCGTATATCTCTGCCTGGCGATCTATCTCATCAAGAGATAGGTTGTCACCAATGATATACTTGATGGTAGCAATTGGAGAGTATTCTACATCTTTTAGATTATTGTATACCTCTTCAGTTATACGGCCAGACTTGTATAGATTCTCAAGGCTCTTAGCGAACACATCGAAATATACATCTGCTCTTTTAGATAAGTCTTTGAACTTCTTTTCTCCTAGAGTGTTCTCCATATCTTGAAGATCTCTTCTTGCTTCAGCTTCAGAGTATCCTTCTATACCTTTATACGGCTCTTTATACTTTTCAGATCTTTTAATTAAATCTTTGTATGTTTTACTTCCAAGTCTTTCTTCTATTTCATTTAATTCTGATTTAGAATTTTTCTTTTTAGCTGAAATTATATTATCTAGTTCTTTAGATAATTTATCATTAAGACCTTTATATGCTTCTTCTCTGAGTTTAAGTCTATTCTCATTGATAGATATAATACGTCTTACGTATATCAGCTTATCAAGAGTATCGATATCCTTTTCTTTTAATCCTTTGTATATTTTACCTTCAGCTTCTTTATATCTATAGTTAGCCCAACCTTTTGCACCTGCTCTAGTTACAAGCATATTGAAAGCCTTTTGTGATGGCTTAGTTCCTATACCTGTGATTAAACGCTTGATATCTGACTGGCGATCAATAAACTTATTCCATACAAATCGTATAGCTTTTGTTATTGAACGTGAAGATTGTTTTTCTTGAAGTGCTTTTTTACTTCTATCGAATATCTCATTGACATTTATATTGTCATTTATAGACATTGCAGACTGTATCTGCTGATCAGTAAATCCTTGTCTTCTTAGGTACTCTTCTATTGCAGCTTCAGAGAATCCGTTCTTTCTAGCTACAGATACAATGCTTGATGGATTTCTATCTTGCTTTCTATCTAGAAGATCTGATAGTTGTTTTCTAGGTGAGATACCTTCTTCAGATTTTATAACTTGTGATGTATACATAGATCCACCTATAGATGTAAAAGGAGGAGTAAGATACTTTGGATCATTATCAGTTTCTTTAGAAAGAAACTCAGCCACATTAAATCTATCACTTAATGTTGCATTAGACTTAGTTATAGATGTATTATTTTTAGCATTATAAAGATCATATCCTGCTTTTGTTGGATACCCCATTTCAGGAGATAATTCATTTACATTTATAGCTCCATTTAATAAGAATGCCTCTCCATTAGAACTAAATGATTCATTAAACTGAGCGTGTTCTACACCGTTTATTCTATTACTCATGAAGTCATCTTCTGATACATAAGGATCTAAATAGAATCCACCCATAGTAATTCCACCTATTGACGATTCGTCATATCCAGTAGCTTTTAATTTATCTAATAGAACTTCATCCATATGATCTTCATATAGTTCTTTTCTACCATAATTTACATCAAGAAGAGCTTTCTTTATTTCACGATTTGATCCAGTAGCTGATTTAAGAGGAATTAGTTGTTTTAATGAATTAACTCTATATCCAAAAGAAAAATTCTTACTAGCTAATTCTTTTGCTATTTCAATACGACCATCGTGAGTTAAAAATTTATCTGAATTAATAAGATTAATAAATCTTTTATTGTCTTCTTTTTTAGCTAGTTCTACTTTATTTTCTAATTGTTTTGACAATTTTTCTATCTTTTCATCAATAGATTTTATTTCATTTTTATTAGTTACTGGTAATTTGTTATTATTTAAAACAGCTATCTTATCTTTTAAATCTTTTATTTGTGATTTATATGTCAATGCATCAATTAAAAGTTTTTTAGCTGTTTTAACTCCTCCTTTAAACTTGTTTTTAGTTATGGCTTCATCTATTCCTTCCATAAAGAACTTTCCAGCGTACCATTCGCCTAACATAGTTTCAGCATTCTGTATAGTTACAAATACAGCTATAGGTTTTCCTGAATCATTTGTATTTTGAGAGTCTCTAACTTCAGCTAATGACGTAGCTATCTTATGCATTATTCTAACATGAGCAGTAGATGTAGCTGCAAATCCTATATTAGATTTTTGATTTTCAACTAAATAAGTATATCTCCATCCTCCCTGAAGTGATTCACCATTTCTTCTTACACCTACTTTTGTTCCGTCACTATTAATAAAAATAGCTGCTCCACCAGATTTTTCTAATACACTATCTATAGTGCTTTTACTTGGCATTTTTATTTTATCTGGAAGATTTGAATCATTATACTCTATTAGAGTATTGAACGATTTATCTATAAATCTATCTAGTTGTTTTCTTTTTACTATAGATGCAGATATTACACTTCCTGGATCTCCTTCACTTTGTCTTGATAAATCCTCTACTTTCTCTCCAATAAGTCCACTAATTTGCCGTTCTCTAATCTTCTTACCAGTAGCAACTTTTCTAGCTATAGTATTCAATACCTCCATCACCTCTTGCTCTGAAGTAATAGGCTGAGTGCTGAACATACTAGCTAACTTATTTAACCATCGCTTGATAATATCCTTAATAGTCTGAGGAGAGTTCATATAGTTCTCCGCTAACTTACCTACAAGCTCTGCAAGCTTTTCTTCATTTTGAATATTTTCCTTGTAGTTAGCAGCAAAGTCCTCTAAGTATTTCTTTAACTCTGGATCTCCTTCTATCTTATTAGCAATAGCTTCAATCATTCTCTTAGTCACAGCATTTGCCTGTGCGTCAGATGAAACTCTATCTAGTAGGATAGCATGGAATACCTCATGAGCAACTGTACGAGCGTTTGCTTTAGTTAGGTTTATATGTACAGTCTTTGTCTTAGGATTGTACTCACCATTAGATGATTGTGAACGATTTTCTTCACCAGTTGCTTTTCGATATGAGTCGTCATTATCGTGAATGACAAACTTAACATTTGGCGCAATTTTCGAAAGTGCTCTAGCTGCGTTAGATACAATCTTAGACATCCTTTTATTAGATATCTTAGCTGCCTCTTCCTCTATCTGTTGATCTGTTCCAGATAGTAATTTACCTAACTGCTCTACTTCAGATTCTACTACTGGTTGTTCAGTTGCTGTTGGTTCTGTTGTTGGCTCTGCTGTTGGTTCAACCTGTACAGTATCTGGAGCTGTTTCTTCTTCGATAACTGCTTCAACTTCTGTAGGTTTGATAGATTCTGTTGCTGCTTGGAATTCTTCATCTTGCTCTAATAAATCATTAATAAATTGCTGCTGTTCAGGAGTCTGCATTTTCTGCAATTCTATCTGATAAGCTATATCTACGGCCTGTTGACCGTCAAACATCTGAGTATTACCATTATCATCTTTCAATGATACTCTCATTACAGTACCGTCAGGATTATACTCTACACCTTGAGTAGGTAACTCAGATTGTATGTTCCAATTGTTTCCATCAATAGATACTTTTCCTTCTGGAGTTACTGAAATAGTTTCTTCTTGTACCTGCAATCCAGGTATAGCTGAATCCATAACTTCATCAACATTTCCAAGCTCATATATTCTTCCAGTTGATCTATCTTCAAAAACAACTTGTTGACCTTCTACATACGTGTCTCCTTGAATTGGTGAATCAAAAGTCACACCTCCAAATGAAGTTAATATCGCAGGTCTATTGATTACTTGTCTGGCTGTTACTTGCGCTTCACCCCCGCCTTCGACAGGGCGATTGCCAAGATCTGTGCCTTGCTGCGGGGCTTGCCCGACTGGCCCTTCTCCTTGCCCGACTTCTGGTTGTCCTTCATCAACTCCCTGACGTTGTACGACACCGCCTTCTGCTGTGACTTCTTGCTGCTGTTCTGTGCTTTTTTTAGTGGCATTTTCTGAGATTGTTTTAAGTTCGTTATTAATTTCTGTTATTCTTGATTTCTGAGCAGCTACTAGATTTTCATCTTTGCCAGCTATTTCTTGCTCAAGCTTATTCCTCTCTGCTATAAGTCCTACAGATGTTTTTAAATCATCACTAGTTATATTTTCAGGAATTTTATTAAATGTAGACTCAATTTCATTTAAAGCATTTAATTGAGCTTCAGCCTCTGATTTAGTCATGCTTCCATTAAGCATGTTTGTCTTTAACTTTGCTACAAAAATCTTTTTTATTTCTGGATCTGTAGATAAAGTTTTTAAAAATTCTACATCTTTATCATTATATAAACTGATTTTACCCTCGTTCATTATAGCTTGTACAGATGTTCCAAAAGTGGTCATTACTAAACCTCCAATTGCCTCAGCTGCTGCGTCTTCAGTAACCTGAGACAATCCCTCCATAAAGGTATTTGGAGTACTGAAATATTCCCCATCAGTTAAACTATTAGCTGTTTTACCATCATTTCCATCTCTCCATTCATTATATAGTTTTTTTAATCCTATATCTAATGTAGCTGATTGTAGTGCCCCAGTTTCAGCTTCTGCCAATGTACCTCCGACAATTCTAATACCAAATTTAGCTATATTGGATTTTATCTCTTTATTTATTACATTTTCTATTGCCTCTCTACTGGCATCTCCGCCTATTTTTTTAATAGAAGAAAGTAATGATTGTTTTAATAATGATTTTACCAAAGGGTTATTAGACATAGCTGATGTAAAACCAAGATTTTCCAATAATCCCATTCCAATAGAATATGGAATAGCTATTGCAGCTCTTTCTTCAGCAGATGTAGTTTCAAAATCCTTATCATTAAGCATTTCCTCTTCTATTGAACTATATGCTTGAGCACTTAATGCAGATATTCTGTTCATTGCCCCTCCTGGCATTATCATACCAGGTAGTGACTGAAATACTCCTGAAATTGATTTCTCAAAAAACCCTCTATCTTTAGACTTCATATACTCTTGAGTAGTCCCAGGAGTACCGAAAGTTTCTATAGACTTGGTTTTTAAATCTTCTATTCTAGATAATGTATTTTTATTTATTATGTATTGCTCAATTTCTTGCTTATTATAACCCTTTCCTTTAAGTATATCTTTTTCTTCTGGACTTAGCGTTTCATACCTATCATGAAGTAATGACTCACCTTTTTGAATTCCAGATGCTAATGGAGTTTGTCTGAATACTTGATCTAATCCACTAACAAATGAATTAAGCATATTCCCTGGAATGCTTCCAGACTTTTCTTTATTTATTAAATATTTACCTGTTATAGTTTCAAGCTTTTTCATATCTGAAAAAACTTTATCTCTTTCAGATTTTATCTCTTGTCTCCTTCCGTCTAAATATTCAGCTCTGATATTTATTTTTTCAGCTAAAGCTTCATATTCTTCTTGACTTATATTTCCTGATTTAATCCTTTCGTCTAAAACAATTTTATCTTTGTCAAGTTGACTTACTGCTGCATTTAATTTCTTATAAGATTTAGAAACATCTCCCAGTTGAAGATTATAATTGTCTGATTGTTTATCTATTATTTTTTTTGATAAATAAGAATCAATCTTTACTTTAACTTTCTTTTTTTCTTCTGGACTTTTAGCTTGCTTTAATTCATAGTATAAATTATCAATTTCATCAGATTTTACATTTGCATTTTCTTTTCTCCTTTGCTTATAAACCTTGTATGCATCTGAATTATAATAATCATCTATTTCTTTTTGTATTTTTATTTTTTCTTTTGGTAAAGCTCCAAACAATCTATTATCAAATTCTTCTTTGTTTTTATTTATCTGATCTTCTAATTCTTCATAACTTAATGATTTTAAATCATTAACATACTCATTAGATTTTTTATACTCTGACCATCTTTTAGCTGCATTCTTTTCTTGATTTGCATCTAAATTTGGATTAAATAAATAATTACTAAGTCTTTCTATTTTTTTACCTGCCTCTGTTTGATAAGATTTATTAGATTCTAAAAATGATCTAAGCTTTAACGCTTCTTCTGGATTTTTTTCATCTAAACTTATTTCTATTGTATTTCCGTTCTTGGACCTTACTTTAACATAATCAGTTCCCATTCCAATTTGATCAAATGTAAATCCATATTTACCATATTCAGATTGAAGTTTAGGAACTACTTCTTCTTCAGTTTTAGAAACTAAATCAACATTTATTATAGAGGTATTAATTTTCTGGTCTGGTATTTTACTAGTTTTAGCTGAAGGCTTTACAGATTCACCATAATATTTATTTAAATACTCTACTGCTTTTTCATTATTTATTTCCTCCCATTGGGTAGAATTAGATGTTAATCTTTGCCACTTTCCATTCTTAACTCTATACTGATTATCTTCTTTAGTTGGGAGTCCAGTTCTAATTTTTTCAATATCAGAAGTAGATGCTGATTGTTTAAATTGTTTATTAAGACCATCAACTCTTCCTGGATCAGTTATTATTTTTTCGAACTTATCTACTGTTTTACCATTTACTACTTCAGAAGAACTATACTCCTTCCATACTGGTATACCAGATGATTTATCTAATAAATATTTTTTGCTTTCATTTCCTGGAAATCCAGTAAATACCTCTCTGTTACCCTTTCCTCCAGAAGATGCCGATGGCTTTTGAGTTGTCGTTTTTACTGTAGCCGATGTAGCAACGCGTTTTTGAGATTGAGAAGGTAATTCCGTAGAACTTTTTTTTTTTGCTGGAGAAAATGCTGTAGAAAAAGTATTATAATCAGTACTTTTAAAAAGTCCATTTTTTTTACCTAAATCATATAACTGTTTTCTTTGACTTTCATTAGCAGAAGAAAATGTATTATAATCAGTAGTTTTTATTAAACCATTTCTTGAATATAATTCGTAAAGTTGTTTTAGTTTGTCGTCCATTTTATAAAATATATTTATGGTTCAAATATAGTATCCCCATCTGCTGCTGATTTGTTTCCTCCTGTGCTAGCAGGTGCTCCTCCAGTAGCTTCTTTCCAAGCCTCTCTTTGTTTGAATCCAGTGTTTGGATTACTGTAAAAATATGGTATTAAATCTTCTAAACTTTTAGTAGGTCCAAATATTACACTACCATATTGATCTTTAACTACAACACCTTTTCCATAAATTTTATTTCCTTTATCATCTGTTGGAACACCTACTTTATGGCTTTTATTGTTCAAGAAAGAAGATAACTTGTCAAATTGATTATTCTGCCAAGCATCATACATTCTTTTATATTGACCATAGTCAACTTTTTTAGTGTTATCTCCATCTCCACCACCACTAGGAGTCCATTTCTGCTGAGGGCTACCAGTTACTTTCTCCGTTACTTGTATATCTACAGAGCTACGAACTCTTTCTTTAGCTTTTTTCTTTTGTTCATCTGTGAGAACAGGCATAAATAGCCCTCCAGGTTCTTGAACTACTTTAACTAAGCTTAATTCTATCTCAGCAAGTTCTTCCTTAGTAACTTCAGTATCCTTAGCTCCAGCATCAACTTTCATCTTACGAAGATTTTCTACCTCTTGCTGTTTCTTAGTGTCGTACTCTTGTTTTGTTGTATAATAATCAGCATTAATTACACCATTATCGACAAGAACACTTATCTGTGCTCTAGGATTTGAATCAGGTGCAATACTATTTACAACATTTTCTACCATTATTTTATATGAATCTTTTTCCTTTGCGCTTTCAATATTTAATTCACCTCCTTTACCTAAATCTTTAAATATAGTTTTTGTCTCCCAGTTCTTAACTATTCCATTTACAGATTTATCAACGTCTACTCTATTAGCTACAATATTATCAGGTAATGACATAGTTCTTACATCAAATATATCACCTTGTATCTTTCCAGTATTAGGGTCAGTCTTAGCCATATATATACGACCATCGTTGTCAAACTGTGTAGCATTTTTACTTAAGTCAGACATTTGACCGAATCTATTATAAAGTTCAATCTCATAAGCAGATGCCTGAATAACTCCATTTTCATCTGGCTGTTGACGTTTAACGATTTCTAAATACCTATCATCGTATGTCTTAGCAGACTGAGCAAGAATACCCCAGTACTCTTTAATATTATTCATCTTATTCTTATAGTCAGTAGGAGATATAATACCAGCTTTAAGCTGATCGTTCCACTGCTTAATCAATACTCTACCTTGATCAGCACCTCTAAGCACAAACTGATTTAATGTCTGATTCTTTCCTGGCTGCCAGCTATTAAGTAATGTCTGATTATCAGTAGCTATCTTATCAAGTTCTTCACGTTTTTTCTGACGTTCTTCACCTATTTGATATATTTTTCCAGCTAAGTCTCCAGTAAGTTCAGCCCAATTTATTTTTTCTGTAGGTATAAATCCTGCGTATTCTACTGCCATGGTTTAAAAATATCTAAAAGCTGATAAATAACGCATTTGTTCTGGAGTTAGTCCAGATGCATATTGTTGTTGTTGAGGGATAGCAGGTGTAGGAGTAGTTTGAACAGTTCCTCTATTCCCAGTAAACCCCACTTGTTTAGCAGCTGATCCAGCTGTAACACCTTCGGTTCCATTTTGCATTTTATAAGCATCAACTCCTTTTCCAGCAATATTAACTGCTGTTCCAGCACTTTGCACTGCACTCATAATAGCTGCTTGCTTATTTGCCTCTGCCGAAGAAGCTGCTAATTGAGCACCAGTCAATTGAGATTCTGTGAAATCTCTCTGTGCCTGTGCCTCTCTAAAATTAACGCCCTGCTGAGCTTGTGCTTTCTGTAGAGCCAAATCCATCTGAGCTTGATTACCCATAGATGCCAATTGAAGTTGTTGCTCAGCTCCTACCTGCATCATTCCTGGTAATGCGCCAATTACAGCTTCAGCGCCAGCACCTTGAGCTGTCTGAATGCCTGCCATCATCTGTCTATCTGCTGACTGTTGAGCTAGTTCAAATCCAAGAGTAGGCATTTCAATGTTCTTAAATGCATTCTCTTCCTTTATATTTTTCATTCTATTAGCAGCTGCTGTAGCTGCCTGTTGTGCTTGTTTTCTTTCTTTATCTGCTTGGACAGCTTGATTAATGCTGAGTCCAACACCTGCTAAAGCCACACCTGCCGATATTACTGCTGTTGCTGCTGCCATTTCTTTCTGTTTAAAAATAAGACCTGAATAAGTCTAGCTGACTTATCTTCCCCAAAGTTACTGAAAATATTTCTACTATGCAGAAGCTCCGAATCAAAAACAATCATTCTATTGAATGCTGCGAAAAACTTAACCTTCTCGCTCTCGTCATTGTTATATATCGTAGTACCATCTCCTTCATGAAAAGGACTTAAATATAGTATCGCAGTATAGTCACCCATCATCTCATCAGAGTGTATGTAGTTAGGCTCTATCTGACCTTCTGGTGATTTTCTTACGAAGTTATACGCTACATCGTACTCGTTTCGTAGAAACCAACATAACTTCTCTTGAACTTGATCTTTATCTCTTGGCTGTATTCCTTTGAATATACCTACATCTGACGTTACATCGTAGAACTCACCGCTGAATATATCATTAACGTGATCATCTGGGTTGTCTAAGAAGTTGTCTATAAGGAAGAACTGGTTTACCTTCATAATAGTTTTATCATCTCTTGGCAGTTATTGCTGCCTAACTCATATCCGCACGCTTTATACCTATCAATTAGAGCTTGGTTCTTAAGCGATGTGTATGCGAACTTATATCCTTTATCTTTTGCTATCTCTGATAGTACGTTTATTATCATATCTATAGCCTCCACTCTCTTAGGTCTGTCCTTGTAATCAGGGTTAGATATAATGTACTCTATCCATACAGTCTTAGAGTTAGTGTAGTACATAAATCCTGCGCATACATCGACCCCATCAATAGACACCATTATACCGCCTACCCCATCTTGAGGGAGCATCTCTCTTGCTGGAGGAGTCCACCTCCAGGCTTTCCACCATCCTACAAGTATGTTATCGTAGTCCTCATTATTCAGATACCGTACATCTATCATGGGTAGCTCTTAAATGCTGAAGACCCAACCTCAAATAACTCTACTTCAGCCTCTGAGCTATTAGTCAACTCAACTTCCATATAGTAACCTCTAACTCCATATGATTCAGCTACTGTATTCTTTACAATATATATCATATCACCTGGAACTGGTCCTGGAGGTCCTAACGGAGCTGGTGTATATGTAAGTTGTATATAATCAATAATTGACACAGTTCCTAATAGTGTACTTGTACCATTGTTTATCTTATATACTTTATCACCTATAGATACAGTAGATTGTATAATGGTATTAAATGTAATCATATTAGTTAATGAGTCAAACAATGCTGCCTCGCCTATTCCTTGAGTACCAATAGAGTAATTGTCTACAATTGATCCAGATACGTTCCTAATGTAAGCAAAGAAAGAACCTTCCTTTTCGTCATAATACGTTGTAAGTATTTGACCAGAATTTAAATCTGTTAATATATCAGCACGCCAAGTATCTGTAGACTCAAGTTCTAATGTCTTAAACATCTTGTTTGTTGTAGGATCTTGGTTGAATATAGTTGTTATAGTTGAGTCATATCGGTAATACTCATCATTAAAAAATTTATAGTAGAACACATTTCTTTTGATATTACTATCGTGCTCATATAAGTTACCATCTTTCCAAGTATAGAACGTACTGTTCATTCCTAACATCCAATCTGGGAAGAATGACCAGAACGATGTCCATCCTCTAGACCTCTCTGAATATGTTACTGTAACTTCACCTGCCATTCAACAAAGATACAAATTTAAACTAAGCAACTATCTATTGACTTCATGAAAGTGTAGTACCGATAAGAGCATCTACCGTCAGATATATTAAGATCTGATTCAAATGGATATCTATCGATATAGTCAGCCTTAAAGAACATTCCTTGATTTGCGTCAGGCACTCCTGCATTATGGAAGAACGCTATATGGTCCCATCTATCTGCTGGACAAGTAGCCCAACAGAAATCAAATTCTTTAGGCACAACTACATTATGTCCTAACTTCCACGCGGTCCACAGCTCAGCCCACATAGATGCTGTCCATATCTGTATTCCATACGGATCGCCTTCCTTCTTTAAGTGCGACACAGTCTTCAAGTACTTGTACAGCTCATTAGAGTTCTTGTAAACCTCTCTCCAGTAATCTCCATCGATGTTCTTCATCAACTTCTGAGCGCCTCCAGAGTTCTGTTGGTTATCCTCAACTACTGATCTATCTATCCCTATAATCTGACACATGCCGTCAAGTATAGCCTCGTCCTTGCTCTTGATATAGTTTGCTCCTATGTAGCTCACTGTATCACTGAAGTACCAACTATCATCTTGCAGGTACTTAGTGAAGTCAAAGTACCTGGTAAATAAGAAATCACAGTCGTGGAAGAATATAGCACAGTCTTTAAGGTATTCATTCTCATCAAAGTGCTTTGCCAGTATATATGACTGCACAGATGGTGGATAGAAGTCCTCTTCTCTATCATCCTCATAAAGGAAGAACTCCACATCTTTGAAGCGCTCATGATTCTGAAGCCTAAACCAGGACTCAGGTATCTCATTATAATAACCTCCAACTACGTGTATATCCTCAGCTTTATATCCTAGTTCTAGAAAGTTGTGGAGGTAAACCTCAACCTGCCAAGCATAGTAGTCAGTGGCAGGCTGAGCCGATATTAATTTTAGCATGCTGTTGAATTTCCAGTCCAATCATTTCCGTCCCACTCGTAAGCAGTTGACAATGTAAGCATTCTGTACCAATCTGCACCAGATAGAACATAAGCTGTTCCAGTCCATTCGTATAACTTGTTTCCAACTATACCGATTGGTCCATCTGCGAACCGTTCTACAATAGGTCCCTTACATACCTCTTCTTGTATATCCTTTCTTAAGAATATAGATGTCAATGCAGGAAGAGTAGTCGTGCTCGTTGTAGTCGTACTTGTAGTAGTCGTACTCGTAGTTGTTGTAGTACTCGTTGTAGTTGTAGTCACACCTGTACAGTCCTCACATTTCTCATACGTGAACAATATACTAGCTACTGGTGTAGTAGGTGATATATTAGACTTCACTTCGTAGCACAGTCCATTACTGCACTTAACTATCGTGTAGTTAGGTATAATAGTAAATGACTGCTGAGATACTACAATCTGTGGACCTAATTTATTTGAACACAATGCAACTAAGTAATATTGAGTAGGTATTGTTGTCGTTGTCGTTGTTGTAGTAACACCTGCACAAGCAATAACATTAAGAACCTGACCAGTTACACCAATCTGCATCGTGTAGTCAGCTGAGTCATAGAAGTAGTACCAACTCCCACCTCCATTGAATGGAGTTGTACCTAGTGAGTCAGAGTAAACGAAGTTACCAACTACAGGATATGTACCTACTCCATTATGGTATAGCGTTATATCTAATGGTAAACCACTTGTACAAGCGTCATAGCTACCTGTATACGGAGTACTTGTCATCATAAAAGATGTGTACACAGGAGCCGTAGTTGTAGTTGTCGTAGTTGTCGTTGTTGTTATATTCAAACACGTATCACAGTCAACATATGGACCAACAGCATAGTCTATAAGAACATATGGATATGAAGCTGTCGTAGTACTTGTAATTGTCCAACAATTACCATCTACCGTCTTGACAATATCCCCTACTATAAAACCTGCTGTGCTAGTATCGACTAGAGTTGCTGTTACTGATCCTAATGGACACAGAGTAGCTTCAAACCAATCTCCTGTAGGAAGTGTAGTAGTAGTTGTTGTTGTAGTTGTTGATGTTGTTGTAGTTGTAACAGTTGGGCATTCGTTCTTCTCGCACACGTTACCAGTCTCACATATCTTAATAGAGTATGTAGAGTTGTCTATCTTGTACCACATGCCTCCACCCATGAACTTTTCCTTAGCCTTATAGTCTATAAATATAGTATCGTTAACGTCAGGAACTCTATTTACACCGTTATGGTAAAGCAATGTATATACTGGACTTACAGCACAAGCAGCGTCTCCAGTGTCACCTATGTTCTCTACATCAATCGCAAATGGCGTAAGCTTTATTCCTGTATCTACAGTTATATTAATAGTCTTATCAAGACTATCTCCAAAGCAGTTCGATGCGCTAACTGTAATATCGTATGAGCAAGCCTCTGTTGGAGTACCAGATAATTTACCTGTTAATAAATCAAACGATAATCCATTAGGAAGTATACTATTTAAACAAGATCCAACTGTACTAACAATACCATCTCCACTAATAATAGTAGGAGTTGATAATGAACATACTTGACCATTACTATTTATATTTATAGTTGAATTAACTATTGATCCATTACAATTTGTATACTGCCATAATGTACCTTTAGTTCCTCCAGTTATACTATATAATAAACAAGCAGTATTTACAGACCATGAAGTAGGATTATTACTAGCCAAAAAATTAATATTAACTTCAATATTTTCATTTACATATACATCATCTTGATATATATA
>Ga0181344_1000231_pt1 | contig 23118 bp, 30 predicted proteins | sample Su13VDMLBDD_FD_130098 | JGI IMG/M metagenome (GOLD analysis project Ga0181344, IMG submission 130098) | Freshwater viral communities from Lake Michigan, USA - Su13.VD.MLB.D.D | ecosystem: Environmental > Aquatic > Freshwater > Lake | place: USA: Michigan | collected 2013-07-15
AGATGAAGAACAAGATGATGAATTTGAAAGTGATGTAATCAATCGTAAAAAAATGTCACAAGATTCCTATGAAGATCAAGGTGCAAAAATTGATCCTGTCTGCGAAACTGATGACAACTATCGCCGTAACGAAAGTAAATTGCTTGATGAAAAATCAAAAGAATATAAGTATCATGCTATTCCAAAACCTATTATGCAAAACATCGTTACACCATACGATATTGTTCATAAAGGAATGACAAATGCATTCGATGCACAAAATGTTTCTGCTGATGATATGAATAAGGCGTATGGTGAATTCAAAAAAACCAATGAACGGTACATCAATCTGTTGGTAAAAGAATTCGAAATGCGTAAAGCGGCAAAAGCTTTCAATCGTTCGCGTCTGTCTGATACTGGTGAAATTGATGTAGGTAAACTTTCATCGTATCAGTTTGATGATAACATTTTCCGTAAGATGCTTCTAGTACCAAAAGGTAAATCTCACGGTCTGGTTTTGTTGCTTGATAAATCGGGTTCAATGCAAGACATTATGGGTAACTCAATTGAACAGATTCTGATTCTTACCATGTTCTGTCGCAAAGTGAATATTCCTTTTGTAGTGTATGGTTTTGGTAACAACATTCCTGGTTTCTTCCAAGATTTGGTAAATTCAAAACGATACAAAACAGTAAATGAAATTCCACCAATGTCCAAAATTTCTTGTTTTGAACAAAAACCTGATGAAATTGCATTTGGTGATGTTCGTTTGCGTGAGTATCTTTCTTCGGAAATGTCAACTTCAACATATAACAATGCGGTAAAAAATATGTTGATTCTGAAAAAATCTTATGGTCATTCTCGCACTAGGAAATATCATACTCCAACAACTGAAAATTTGTCCAATACTCCAATGACTCAAGCTGTTGCAGCGTTGGCAACTGTGATGAATGAATTCAAACGGAAAAATAACCTAGACATTACAAACCTGGTTGTTGTGCATGATGGCGATGCTGACTGGACGCATAGTTTTTTGAGTTCCAATGGACAAGAAATATCGATGCAATTGAATCTAAACAACCATTTTATTGTAGATGAAAAAACCAAGTTTCAGTATCATATCAAACGTAATGAAGATATGCATATTGCTATTCTTGAATGGTTTAAACTTGTAACTGGTTCTAAAATCTTTTCGTTCTTTCTAACATCAGAAAGGGGTATCAAAAAAACCATTAGAGAGGAAATTGGAAATGAAGATAAAGTTTCGGAACTTTTCAAACAATTTAGAAAAGAAAATTATGTTGACCTAGAAAAACCCGGTTACAATGGTTTCTTTATCACCTCGCCAATCAATCTTGATGAAACAGATTCTTTTGATTTTCTGGCGCAAGATGCAGAATCCATCCGTGACCTGAAAACTGCATTCACCCAATCTAATAAGAAGCGAAGCATTAGTCGGGCAATGGTGCAGAAGTTTGTGCAAGGAATCGCTGCCTAGGGGCTTGACAAAGCCCTAGGTTTGTGTTAGAATGTCTTTATACATTGTGATAGGAGTTTTATATTATGTTGCGTAGCGAAATGAAACAGAAATTTTTTGATGCACTTCAATCGTTGGGTAAGTCTACTGTAACCCGAGCAGAAGTCAAAAAAATCTGTTCAGAGGTTGGTTTGAAAGGCGCTCAATTTTTTACCAAACAAGATGAGAACCGTGCTGGTCGTGGACTGTACCGTGTACCTGGTGCGGAATGCAATATGCAAGCCAAAGTAATTCCTATGAGTGCTCTTGTGGAAAAATCAAAAGATAAAATCGTCAATGTATCAACTGACCTTGATTCGGTCAACTTGGTACCTGCTGCATATTCGAATTATGTTCCGTTTGGTAACTTTTCGGATGTTCTTGCTATCGTAGAATCGAAGCGTTTCTTTCCTGTTTTCATTTCTGGTCATTCTGGTAACGGGAAGACCATGTCTATCGAACAGGCTTGTGCCAGAGCAAAACGTAAATTCGTTTGTGTGTCTATGACTCCCGAAACGGATGAATCTGACCTGCTTGGTAACTATGTTCTGATTGACGGCAGTATGCAATGGCGCGATGGTCCTGTGACCACCGCGGCTCGTCAAGGTGCAGTCCTGTGTATTGATGAGATTGACTACGGTGCTCAAAATCTTTCCTCTCTGCAACGGGTTCTAGAAGGCAAACCGTTCATGCTGAAAAAGAAAGGTGAACTGGTTGTTCCTGCTGAAGGTTTTACCGTGTTTGCTACTGCGAACACCAAAGGTAAAGGTTCAGAAGACGGTCGTTATATGTTTACCAATGTATTGAACGAAGCCTTTCTTGAGCGTTTCCGTACCACGATGGAACAAGAATTTCCTCCGCTTCGCGTTGAACGCAAGATTGTCGAAAAAGAACTTGCATCGGTTGGTAAGGATGATAAAGAATTTGCCGAGAAACTTGTTACTTGGGCAGAAGTTATTCGTAAAACCTTTGCTGATGGTGGTTGCGATGAAGTGATTTCGACCCGCCGTTTGGTGCATATCGTTGAAACTTACGGTATCTTCGGTAACAAAACTAAAGCAATCAAACTTTGTCTGAATCGTTTTGATACCGATACTCAACTGAGTTTCTTCGACCTGTATACCAAGATTGATGCAGGCACTCAAAATGCGGCTAACACCGCAACGGTGCAACCTGTTTCAACAACCGCGGAAGAAATTGCATTCTAATGTTTTACCCCGCCTTCGGGCGGGTTTTTAATTGTTCTTTTTAGAACGAAACTTTTACCTTTTCAGGAGAAAATTATGAGCATTACTTGGACTACAAAAGAGTATTCTGTTGCCAATTTTTATAGTATGTTGAACCCTATTTCAGAAAATCGGATTGATTGTGACCCTGTAGGTCAGCGTCCCGATGTTGAATCTATGACCAAACGGCAAGGTATTATTGATACCGTTCTCCGTGGTTATGATTTCGGTGAATTGAAATTACGAACCATTCCCAATGGCGAATATCGTTTTCGTTCTATTGATGGTGGGCACCGCAAACGTGCTGTTCGGGATTTCATTGATAACAAATTTAAAACCAATCGTGGTACTATCTGCGTAATTGATGGCGTAGAACATCGCGTAGGTGGAATGTATTATAAAGAATTGCCTGCTGAAGTGAAAAGCAAGTTTGGTTCCTATAAAATTCGCTTCACTATCTATGGTGAAGAAATGACCGATGAACAAGCTGGTGAAACCTTTCGCCGCACTAACATCACCACAGATGTTAACCACCAAGAAATGCTTAACTCATATGAAGATAACTTGGTTGCCAAATTCGTCAGAGAGATTTCTCGACCGATTCGTGGATTGAATAATCAATATCACAATCTGTTTGAGTACCGTAATATGTCACCCGAGGATCGCAAACAATTCTGGTTTCAATCTGCATCTACTCGACTGCGTGATGATGAATTCGTTACCCGTTTCCTCACGATGCTGAACAAATCTCCAAAAAATTTGAGTTGGCTGACCTGTTCTAACCGTGAAATGGAAGAAACCTTTGTCAAATTCGGTGACAAGAATACTGGTTCATGGGCATCCAATCCGCAAGAGGCAAAACGCCAACAAAAGATTGTCATTGAAGCTTTAGATTTTATGTTGAACTATGCTAAAGCCAAAAAAGATAACTCACGCCAAATACTAGGCACACAAGAATTTACCATGGTGTCTCGCTTCTATGTTTATTTGGTTCGAACCTTTGGTCGGAATGGTTTCCGTGTTGATAACTGGAACGATCTATACTGTTCTATTCGCCGTTCGATGGATCGTTTTGTAGGTAAAGATGAAACTCGCCTTCGCATGGACACTCATAAAGATAATAAGGGTGTTCGCCTAGTCTGCGAATGCTTCCGTCAATATCTTAGCGTACATGATGACCAACAACGGTCAGAAAATTCTGTTAAGTGGTTGCTTGAAGAAATGGATATAACCGATTGCGGTATTGTTTTTCTGGATCCGTCTAGGGTTTTTCCTGCTGAAATGATTGAACAGGTTTTGCGCCTACAAAATAATAAGTGCTGGGTTACAGGCAAAACTTTGAGCATTAAAGATGCTGTTGGTGGGCATATCGTTGCTCACTCAGAAGGCGGCAAAACAACCATTGATAATTGTATGGTTTGCCATAAAGATGAGAACAGCAGAATGGGTTCTATGGATGCCACGATGTATCGCCAAATTCGACAAGAAGAATTGGGTACACTTGCTGCGTTACATACACCTTTGCCTACATTAGCTTTGTAGGCGTGTTATAATGTATCACTTTTGGGGCACAGGTCTCACCTCAAAATCACAATGTATAGAGACTAATTTAATATGGAGATTTTTGAATGCGTAAATCCGCTAAAGAAAAAATGTTGGCAGCTTTGAGCAAAACTGGTGGTTACAATACCTTTACTGTAGCCCAGGCTCAGCACCGTTTTGGCATTACCAATGTCGCTGCTCGTATCAACGAACTGCGTGAAGAAGGTCATGCTATCTACACCAACCGCAAAACTCTAGCTAATGGTCGTACCATTTCTGTTTATCGCCTTGGTACCCCTAGCAAGAAAGTTATTGCCGCAGGTATCGCTGCTCTGCGTAAACAAGGTGATCGTGTTTTTGCCTAATTATATGGTGTAATTAGGCGGAGGAAGTAATACATATAAGTGTTACTTCCTCTTTTTTTATGGAGTTATTATGGAAATACAAGTTAAAGTTGATGAATTGAAAAAAAATAAAGTGTTCATAGCCACACCAATGTATGGTGGTATGGCACACGGCTTGTATATCAAATCATGCCTTGATTTACAAACAACCTTGGCACGTTATGGTGTTGAAACAAAGTTTTCTTTCCTTTTCAACGAATCACTTATCACGCGGGCCCGAAATTATCTGGTCGATGAATTTCTCCGCTCTACAGACTTCACACACTTACTCTTTATCGACTCCGATATTCATTACAATCCTCAAGATGTAATTGCGATGTTAGCCCTTGATAAAGATGTTATTGGTGGTCCTTATCCCAAGAAGTCTATCAATTGGGGTAATGTAGCTGCTGCTGCTCGTAACCATCCAAATATGGAACCACGCGAACTTGAGAATCTGGTCGGTGAGTATGTCTTCAATGTAGTAAAAGGTACTGCACAATTCCAAGTTACTGAACCACTAGAAGTTATGGAGATTGGTACAGGTTATATGCTTGTGAAGCGTGAAGTGTTTACTAAGATGCAAGATGCATACCCAATGATTCGTTACAAGCCAGACCATGTTGGTCAAGCCAACTTTGATGGCTCACGATACATTCATGCTTACTTTGATACAGTTATTGATAGTAAAGATAGCATGACAGGTGGTGGTTCAGATCGTTATCTATCGGAAGATTATATGTTCTGCCAAATGTTCCGCAAAATTGGTGGAAAAATCTTCTTGTGTCCTTGGGTTAAAACACAGCATATCGGTACTTACGCATTCACTGGTAATATGCCTGCTGTTGCTCAATATACAGGTCGACTATGATTAATGACGTTGTAAAGGCTTCTCAAACTGCAACAACTGGTGGTCGCAAGTTTGACGGCGGCAAGTTAGAGTATGGCTTGCTGCCGCCTTATGCGCTTAAGGCAACTGTTGATGTTCTAACTTTTGGTGCTCAAAAGTATGAGCGTGATAACTGGAAAAAAGTACCTGATTCAAAACGCAGGTACTTTGATGCCTTGCAGAGACACGTTTGGGCATGGAAAGAAGGTGAGGTACTTGATCCCGAAACAGGTATGCACCACTTGGCTCATGCCATGTGTTGCCTCATGTTTCTATATGAACATGATATACTGTATTCGATTGATGAAAATTTTAATAATGGAGTAAACAATGAAGCTATCAAATGAAACTCTTTCTGTTCTTAAAAACTTTGGTGCAATCAACCAAGGTATTATGTTCAAGAAAGGCAAGACACTTAAGACTGTTTCTTCACACAAAAACATTCTTGCAGAAGTGAATATCAGCGAAGAAATTCCTGCTGATTTTGGTGTGTATGACTTGAACAATTTTCTTTCTGTAGTCTCTCTACACAAGGAAGATCCATCGTTTGAGTTTGATCCTCATCATGTTATTATCTGTGGTAACAAAGGTCGAAGCAAAATCAAATATCGTTTCTGTGATCCGACCATGATCGTTTTGCCGCCTGAGAAACAATTGACCATGCCTGAAGCTGATATTTCTTTTGAGTTGGCATCAGAAGACTTTGAATGGATCATGCGAGCCGCAAATGTTCTTTCGTCACCTCATATTGCAGTAGACTCTGATGGTGCAAAAATTATCCTTGTTACTCTTGACCTACAGAACGATTCAGCACACACCGAATCTCTTGAGATGGGTGACAACACCACAGGCAGTAAGTATCGTATGATCTTCAGGACTGAAAACTTGAGCAAGATTCTACCTGGAGCATATGAAGTTAAAATTTCTTCGAAGGGTATCTCCCACTTTAAGAATAAGAATCTACCACTACAGTATTGGATTTCTACTGAAATGGGTTCGAAATTCCAAAAGGAATAACATGGACTATTTTGATTTACTGATACATAAAGTGCATCTTGAAAAAGAAATAAAACATTTAGAATCAATGTTGCAAGAGCATGATACTGGTCATATTGCTACCGCTATTGGTGTTTTGGAATTCCGTGTGAATGAAATTCTAAAACAAATTGAAGAAATTTAACTGTGATGAAAGATTTATATTATGGAAAATATGATTTGGGTGGAGAAGTATCGTCCCAAAACGATTGAAGACTGTATTATTCCTGAGAGGCTGAAAAAGCCTTTTCAGGAATATGTTAATCAAAAGAACATACCTAATCTGCTGTTGTCTGGTGGACCTGGTGTGGGTAAGACTACTGTTGCAAAAGCCATGTGTAATGAGATTGGTTGCGATTACATGGTCATTAATGGTTCGGATGAATCTGGTATTGATACCTTCCGTATCAAGATTAAAAACTATGCATCGTCTATGTCAATATCTGGTGGTCGAAAGGTCATCATCATAGATGAAGCAGACTATCTGAATCCAAATTCTACACAACCAGCCTTGCGTAATGCGATTGAGGAGTTTGCAAGTAACTGTACCTTTATCTTTACTTGTAACTATAAGAATCGTATCATTGAACCGTTGCATTCACGGTGTGCAGTCATTGACTTTGCTATGAAGAACGGCGAGAAGGCGAAGATGGCTTCCGCTTTCTTTAAACGAATTCAATCAATTTTGCAAAGTGAAAAAATTGACTATGAAGATTCTGTTATCGCAGAGTTGGTGAAGAAACACTTCCCAGATTTTCGGCGCATCATTAATGAACTGCAACGATATTCACAGTTTGGTAAGATTGATACTGGTATTCTCGCACAGATTGGTGATGTATCTACTGCCGAGATTGTGAAGTATATCAAAGACAAAGACTTTGGTTCCATTCGCAAGTGGGTTGGTTCTAATGAGATAGATTCTAGTACCTTGTTCCGCAAAATCTATGATGGAATGTATGAGACTATGAAGCCTAATTCCATTCCTCAGGCTGTATTGATTCTTGCAGACTATCAATATAAGGCTGCCTTTGTTGCTGACCAAGAAATCAATACTGTAGCCTGTCTAACAGAACTCATGGTCAATTGTGAGTTTGTATGACAGAGAAAGAAATTTTTGTGGAGAATCTTTTCTGTGCTTCTGGTGCATCAGGGATGAAAAAACAAAGCCTCTATAGGAATTTCAGTTCAGTAGAAGATATCAGAACGATTGTATACATGATACAAAAAGCAGTTGACAATCATAACAAAGATTGGATAAACTGTGATAGTCTGTTCCTTGATGCAGAAGAAAATAAATCATGGACAGAATGGCATCATGTGGAAGAAGCTCACTCAGATAGTTGGGGTTTCACCAAGAGACAAACTGGTTGTTACATTTATGGTTTATTTAAACAACAACCAAAAGGTATCGCAGATTTCTTGGATGAAAATGTATTCTATATTGGTGAAAGTCGTTCAATTACAAGATGTGCAATGATTGGCCGTAAGTATGATTTTAAATCATCCGTTAAAAATAATCCTCTGGCACCTTATGGTATTGGTATCATGTTCAAAGAGAAGTTTGGAAAAGAAAACTTTCAATATGTATATCAGGCCTACTATCCCCTACCAGCACACAAATGTAAAGAACAAGAAACCCAATTCTTAGTTGATTATTTTAGAAAGTATGGACACATACCAGTTTGCAATCACGAAAGTGACCACAAACGAATCAAAGAATTGGCAACCAATTTGGATATATTTTATGATTGAATTATTGAGAATGTTATGAGTCCATTTGATTTTGTTAATGCGATTCTACAGAACAAGAAACAGTTAATCATAGATGAGTCCACCGAGAAAGAATATACCCCTTTCTTGGTGAACCGCAGTCTGTCCTACCATAAGGATTGCATCATTTATGCCAATGAAATGAATCGCCGCCACTTTCTGGACAAAAAGTTGCAGAATGATTTTTTGCTAAATACAATCAGGTCACAGAAAAGACCATTTGCAAAGTGGATTAAATCAGAGAAAAGTGAAGATATAGAATGCGTTAAGAAAGCTTTCGGTTTCTCCGATTCAAAAGCCAGGGAAGTCCTTGGTCTCCTCAGCAAAGAACAAATCCAACAATTAAAAGAACAAACCGATACCGGTGGATTGAGGAAATAAAATGGTTAATTTGGCAAAGTTTATTGAAGTGCAACTCAATGAACAAGATGACTTTCTCAAGGTAAGAGAAACGCTAACCCGCATTGGCGTATCATCGAGGAAAGAAAAGGTTCTATACCAATCTTGTCATATCTTGCACAAACAGGGACAATATTATCTTGTTCATTTTAAAGAATTGTTTGCACTAGATGGTAAACCTTCGAACATATCCGACAATGACATACAACGGAGAAATGCTGTTGCTAAGTTATTGGAAGAATGGGGTCTGGTTAAGATACTAAACCCTAGTGTCATTGAAGAAGTAGCACCACTACACCAAATCAAAATCATTTCATTCAAAGAGAAAGATGATTGGGAATTGGTAGCAAAATATAATATTGGTAAAAAGATTAATAGATAATGAGGTTACATCATGGAAAATCAAAAGCAACCTGTAAGATTGAAGAATCGTTACAGTAATGAGATTGTCTACTGTAATAACCTGAAAGAGACTGTCTCTGATAATAACTATGTTTTCATTAGGGTTTTCTCAAAAGAGAACCCACAAAGAGTTTACTTAGTTAATAAAGAGGCGTATGAAGTAGATAATTAAATTTATTATGGAGATATTATGTTTAAGCGAGACAAGAATTTTAAATTGAGCAAGCAGGTTAAAACTATCCTTGCATTGGCTACAGAACCAAGTAAGCGTAAGTTTTATCGTGACCTTATGATTGAAGCAGAAATCATTGCGTCGATTCCAGTTAAAGTAGCAAAGCAGAGAGATGCTGAATGAACTTAAAGGTTTACAGCCACTTTCACAAAGAATTTCCAGTCAATAGAAATTCTTCTTGGCTTGTGCCAACCTTTGCTGCATCTGATGAAGCTTACAGTCACTTGGGTGTACCATCATATTGCACTAATGTAACCAGTTATGGCGGCGGCATCAATAAATTTTGGTGGCTTTATTCGGCTAAAACGGATAAGGATAGTTTTCTAAAAGCTATGGGTCAGCAAGCTACAGAGTATTGGATGCTAGAACAAAATCCTCCTGTAGACTATATTGGTTGCAGCACCTATCGCCGGTACTTGATGGTTGATCCTGTAGCACCTAAGAATGTTGCCAAAATTATTATGCCGCCTGTGCAAGATAATGCCGATAGGTTGGGTAGCGATGAGATGGGCAATAACATTCTGACCTACATGGAAACAGCCGATGTTTTGACCAATCATTCTGTTGCAGTAAACCTTTCTATCGAATCACAATACCTTGAATCACAACCAAGAGAATATTGGGATAAGTTTATAGAGGCAATTGATGTTCTGTATCCTGACTACAGAAAACACTTGACATGGTTCAAACAATGTAATATAATTAACTTTGAAACCTGTTATGTTATGCGTAGACAGGCATTCAGAAAGTATGCAACGGAACTATTTGAAATCTTGGAATACATTTTCAAAAATTGTTCAAATGTTTACCCAACGGTACAAACAACATCTGAACCATTGCCTTGGAGATACCCCGGTTTTCTTGGTGAAAGATTCTTTCCGTTTTTTATGTATGCAAATGGTTTGAAACGAATTCAAGTACCTTTGGTAGTGTTACAATGAAAGAAAAATTTATTCATGCACACATGAAGACAGCAGAAGTCTATGCTGATTTGTCTTCTGCTAGGCGCCTTCATGTTGGTTGTGTTATCGTAAAGAATGATACAATCATTGGCATCGGTTACAATGGTATGCCTACTGGTTGGGATAACAATTGTGAAGAAGAAATCTCCTGGCCCACAGGTGAGATTCAGTTTCTCAAAAGTAAACCAGAAGTCCTTCATGCGGAGACTAATGCTATCGCAAAGGTTGCTAGGTCTACTAACTCAAGTGATGGCGCCGCAATGTTTATTACTCATGCACCATGCCTTAATTGTGCCAAACTGATACATCAATCTGGTATCAAATCTGTTTTCTATAAGACTGAATACAGAGACACCAATGGTGTAGACTTTCTTAAAAAATGTAATGTTGAGGTTAAAAATGTCGAAAGTTTATGAATCGAAAGTTGAAGTCTTAGATAACGGAGATGGTCTATTGGATCTTCCCGAAGAAATGGTAAAAGAATTAGGTTGGCAAATTGGTGATGCACTCGATTTTAACCTGGAAAATGGTGGAGTCGTTATCAGAAACTTAACTCATAACATGAGGGAGAATGGTGCAACAATTTTGGCTGATGTAGCTAAGTTTATGGTTGCTGCTGGGCAAACTGTAGTGACTTATAATCCAGTTCAAGCGGCACTATATGAAAAACTTATTGATGAAGAATATGGCGAATTCAAAGAATCAATCATGGCAAAAGATGAAGTAGAACAAGCTGATGCCTGTTTTGATATGATTTGGGTGATTGTTGGTTATATGTTGTCCAAAGGATGGAATTGTCCTGGTATTTGGGAAGAAGGTGCTAAATCAAATTTGGCTAAAATTGATCCAGTATCAGGCACAGTTCTCAAACGCGAAGACGGCAAAGTATTGAAGCCTGAAGGTTGGCAACCACCAAACTTCTCTAAGTTTGCCACAAAAAATTAATATTTGTGTTATAATTATTTTTTTAACTCTATAAAGGTATCAAATGAAACTGCAAGAACTCGCAAAGAAATTGGCTATTCAACATAAAATGATCGCTGCTGAAAGGTATGATCTTGCTTATAGGGAATACGATGATATGGTCGAGGTCATTGGGTGGGTGCAAGACCCTAACTATGATATGTCCGATTTTCAAGGTCGTGAGATGTTGTTTCCCAAACGCTGGCTTACTTTGGGTGTTCTGCCCGCAACTACTGAGGTGAAAGTATGACGATTCAACTTATTACTCTTAAGAGTGAGAAGACTTATTTGTGCGAAGTAATCGAAGACGATACACTTCCTGGTGCTATCGTTATGAAACAGCCTGTTCAGGTTGTTATGGTACCGCCACGCGGACCAAATGAAACTGGTGGGATTGCATTCATGCCATTCTTGGAGTTTAGTGAACAATTCAAGACAGGTATTCCATTGTCACCTACAGATGTTCTTACAATCACAACGCCTGTAACAGAGGTGTTGAACCAATATAACAAGATGTTTGGCTCAGGGATCCAAGTGGTGTCTAACTTTCAATGAGTAAATTCTACACGAATGTTGCCATACAAGGCAACAATATTTTATTTCGTGGTGTGAATAATGGTCGGCGAGTAAAGGCAAAAGTTCCTTACTCGCCGTCTTTGTTTTTGCCTACTAAGAAAGCTACCGAATGGAAGACTCTGTTCGGTGAACCTCTTGAGCAAATGAAATTCTTGGATATCAAAGATGCTAAAGAGTTTCTTAATAACTATAAAGATGTTCAGAACTTTAAAATCTATGGTCAAGATAGGTTTGAATATGCTTTCATTGCAGATGAACACCGCGGTCAGATTGATTGGGATATCAATGATGTTTCTATTGCAGTAATAGATATTGAGGTTGGTTCAGAGAATGGATTTCCTGATCCATATGTTGCTACAGAACCAATCACCGCAATATGTATTCGTTACCTTAATGGTCACACCAATGTCTATGGCTGTGGTGATTATCAGAATGATGATCCTGAGAATATAACCTATTACAAATGTAAAGATGAATGGTCACTATGTAAATCTTTCCTGAATATATGGGAAGAAAATACACCTGATGTTATCACTGGCTGGAACATAGACTTCTTTGATATTCCATATCTCGTCAATCGTTTTCGCAAAATTCTTGGTGAAGATGAAGCAAAAAGGTTATCTCCATGGGGTAATATATGGGAGCGAAAAGTAAATTATAAAGGTCGTGAGATGATTGCATATCATATCACTGGTCTATCTGCTCTAGACTACATCGAATTGTATAAATGGTATGCTCCTGATGGTAAGAGACAAGATAACTACCGACTTGATACGATTGCAAACTCTGAACTAGGTGAAAGCAAATTATCATATGATGAATATGATAACCTTCACCAGTTATATCGCCTTGACTATCAAAAGTTTATTGACTACAACATCAAAGACGTAGACCTGATTCTTAAACTAGAAGACAAGTTGAAGTTGCTTGAGTTGGCTTTGACTCTTGCATATGATACCAAGTGTAACTATGAAGATGTATTTGCACAGACTAGGATGTGGGATGCTTTGACATATGCACACCTGCTAGAGAAAAAGATTATTGTTCCTCCTCGTAGAGTGCAGAACAAAACTGAAGCATTTGAAGGCGCATATGTTAAAGAGCCACAGATTGGCTTGCATAACTGGGTTGCATCGTTTGACTTGAACAGTCTGTATCCACACCTGATGATGCAGTATAATATTTCACCCGAATGTTTGGTTGAACCAGAAGATTACACCGATGAGATGCGTAATGTTCTTACGCAAAGTGTGTCTGTAGATAAAATGTTGTTGAAGAAGATTGATACTTCTAAACTGTCTGGTGTTACACTAACACCAAATGGACAATTCTTTCGTACCGACAAGAGAGGCTTTCTGCCTAATATGTTGGATGAAATGTATGAAGATCGTAAGAAGTTTAAGAAGCTGATGCTTAAATCGAAACAAGAATTCGAAAACGAAACTGACCCTAAGAAGAAGAAAGAGATTGCTAAACTTGTTGCACGATATGATAATCTACAACTTGCAAAAAAGGTTTCTCTTAACTCTGCTTATGGTGCCCTTGGTTCTCAATACTTCCGTTTCTATGACTTGCGTATGGCTCTTGGTGTTACTACTGCTGGTCAGTTATCTATTCGGTGGATTGAAAACAAAATCAACGAATACATGAACAAGGTATTAAAGACAGAAGGTATAGATTATGTTATTGCTTCGGATACAGATTCGATTTATCTCAATCTTGGTCCATTGGTGGATACTATCATTCAACCGAACTTCTCGATTGAAAAAGTTATCTCCATCATGGACAAAATCTGTGAAGATAAAATTCAACCGTTTATTGACAAGAGTTATAAGGAACTTGCTGACTATACTCACGCCTATGAACAAAAAATGCAGATGAAGCGAGAGGGTCTTTCGAACAAAGGCTTTTGGACTGCGAAGAAAAGATATGCATTGAATGTTTATAACAATGAAGGCGTGCAGTATAAAGAACCAGATGTTAAAGTTATGGGTCTTGAGATGGTTAAATCATCAACGCCGGCTATGGTTCGTGATAAAATGTATGAGTTGGTCAATTTGATTATGAAAGCGGATGAACAGACTGTGCAAGAGTTTATTGCCAAGTTTAAAGAAGAATTCAAATCATGGCCCGTGGAAGAAATTTGTTTTCCGCGTGGTGTAAATGGTGTGAAAGAGTATTCTGATCCAGTTACCTTGTATAAGAAGGGCACTCCGATCCATGTCAAAGGTGCAATTCTATATAATGATATGCTCAAGAAACTTAATCTGACCAAGAAGTATGAGATAATTAAAGATGGTGAGAAGCTAAAGTTTACCTATCTCAAGCAACCAAATCCGATGAAAGATAGTGTCTTATCTTTTCCTGTTAGGTTGCCAAAAGAATTTGGTATGGAGAAGTATATTGATTATGATATGCAGTTTGACAAGTGCTTTATGGAACCGATGAAGATCATTTTAGATTGCATTGGTTGGCAGACAGAGAAACGAAATTCTTTGGATGATTTCTTTGGATAATATAAAGATAATTCGGACAGGTATCAATGTCTCTAAGATTGTGAGACAGCTAGAACAATATCCTGAAGATTGGGGTATTCAGAAGACAATGGAAAACACCGATCAAGTTGGTGGTGATACGATTGTCCGTGCTGGCGTCTTACAGTTGGTCATGGGTGGCATCACAAGACCAGATGAGTATGTTGGTGATACGGAAATTTGTGTGCCGACACCAGCATACTATAGACACACCGAGATTATTGGCTTTATGAAACGACACTTCAAAGATTTCAAACGATGCGGTTTTCTTTCTCTGCCTGTGGGTGATATAGTTGGTACGCATATAGATATTGGTACCTATTATCAAACAAAAGATAGATACCATTTATCAATACAAGGTACATACAAATATACCGTGGGTGATGAATCAGTCATTGTTGAACCAGGTACTCTGTTGTGGTTCAACAATAAGTTACCTCATGGCACCGTTAATATTGGTGAAGTAACTAGAATTACATTCGTATTTGATGTACCGCATGGAAAATATAAACATTAGGAGATTATTATGAGTTTATTGGACAAACTAAAGAAAAATACTACAATTAAAGAATCGGCTATTCTAGCCAAATCTAAGTTCTTCAACGACAAAGACATGGTACCAACAGAGGTACCAATGGTTAATGTTGCACTATCAGGCAACCTAGATGGTGGTCTGACACCTGGTCTTACAATGTGGGCAGGACCAAGTAAGCATTTTAAGACTGCATTCAGCCTGCTTATGGCAAAATCATATCTTGATAAGTACCCTGATGCAGTTCTGTTGTTCTATGATTCGGAGTTTGGTACACCAATTAAATACTTCGAAACATTCCAGATTGATATGGATCGGGTGTTGCATACACCTCTGACTGACATTGAACAGTTGAAGTTTGATATCATGCAGCAGCTACAAGAGGTAGAACGCGGTGATAAACTGATTATCGTTCTCGATTCTATTGGTAACCTTGCATCGAAGAAAGAAGTTGAAGATGCACTTGAAGGTAAATCTGTTGCAGATATGAGCCGTGCAAAACAGGTCAAGAGTTTGTTCCGTATGGTAACACCTCACTTGAATCTGAAAGATATTCCAATGGTCGTAGTGAATCATACCTACAAGGAGATTGGTATGTTCCCTAAAGATATCGTTGGTGGTGGTACAGGTTCTTACTACTCTGCTGATAATATCTTCATCATTGGTCGACAGCAAGAGAAAGAAGGCACCGAGATTGTTGGTTACAATTTTATTATCAATGTAGAAAAGAGTCGTTATGTTAAAGAAAAATCTAAAATACCTGTTAGCGTATCTTTTGATGGTGGTATCAGTAAGTGGTCTGGTCTACTTGACATTGCATTGGAGTCCGGACACGTTTCGAAACCAAGCAATGGTTGGTATGCAAAGGTAGATAGAAGCACAGGCGAAATCGGTGAGAAACATCGTCTGAATGATACTGAAACCGAAGAATTTTGGAATGATATTCTATCTGATGAAGACTTCAAAGAATATGTAAGGAAAAAATATGAAATCGCTTATGGCAACATTATGGGACCTGATACAGAACTTGAAATGGTGGAAGATGAAGCTTAAAGAAGGTAGAGATTACATCTTTATAAACCTTGAGCGTGAAAATTATGATGGTGAAACCGACACCATAACTGGAATACAAATCACAAAAGGTAAATATAAAGATGTAGTTTACCACTACAATAAGGCAAGAGTTGTCGAAGAAGGCGCTCTTGCTGTATTGCAGTTTGGTTTTACTATACTTCATCCAGGTGAACATGATATAGAAGCATTGCAAATTGATAAAGAATTTGCTACAATCATGGGTGATTTACTCACAGAAATTATGTTAGCTAAGGCGAAAGATGAACAGAATCGAACAGACAATTCTCAAGAATTTAATTCATAATGAGGAGTATACCCGCAAAGTAATACCCTTTATTAGAGACAGTTATTTCTCGGATCAAACTGAGAAAATAATCTTCAAAGAAATTTTTGAGTTTACTAATAAGTATAAGAATCTTCCGACACATGAAGCCCTAGTTATCAATCTTACCGACAGTAAGAACCTAACTGAACAACAACTTCAATCGGCAGTAGAACTACTCAACAACATTCATCAGAACAAAGATGAAAAGGTTGAGATGAAATGGCTCACAGAGCAGACAGAAAAGTTTTGCCAAGACAAAGCAATCTATAATGCAATCATGGAATCTGTTGGTATTCTTGATGATAAAAACACCAAGAAAACCAAAGGTGAGATTCCAAAACTTCTCGCAGACGCCCTTGGTGTATCTTTTGATAGCCATGTTGGTCACGATTACATACAAGATTCGGATGAACGATATGATTTTTATCATCGAGTAGAATCTCGTATCAAATTCGACCTAGATATCTTCAACAAGATTACCAAGGGTGGTCTGCCTCTTAAAACATTGAACATCGCCTTGGCTGGTACTGGTGTTGGTAAATCTTTGTTCATGTGCCATGTTGCAGCAGGTTGCCTGTCTCAGGGACATAATGTATTGTATATCACGATGGAAATGGCAGAAGAAAAGATTGCAGAACGAATTGATGCCAATCTTTTGAATGTCTCGCTTGATGAATTGCAGACGATAGGTAAGAGTGACTATCAAAGAAAGTTTGAGGCTGTGAAAAATCGGACTCACGGTAAGCTAATCATCAAAGAGTATCCAACTGCGAGTGCATCTGCTCTACACTTCCGTGCCCTTCTGAATGAACTTGCATTGAAAAAGAGTTTCAAGCCAGATATTATCTTCATCGACTATCTGAATATCTGTGCATCATCACGAATCAAACCTGGTGGTAATGTAAACAGTTATACCTATATCAAGTCGATTGCAGAAGAACTTCGTGGTCTTGCTGTTGAAAACAATCTGCCTATCGTATCAGCAACACAGACTACAAGAAGTGGCTATACAAACTCCGATCCTGGTCTAGAAGATACATCAGAATCTTTTGGTCTGCCTGCAACGGCTGACTTCATGTTTGCTTTGGTCAGTAATGAAGAACTAGAAAATCTCAATCAACTTCTTGTCAAACAGTTGAAGAACCGATACAATGATCCGAGCCAGTATAAACGATTCGTTGTTGGTATTGACCGTGCCAAGATGAGACTGTATGATGTAGAAGAATCTGCACAGAGGGACTTGGCTGATTCGGGTCAAGATGATATACCCGATAAGCCATTGAACACATTTGGCAACCGTGAACGAAACATCAACGATAAATTTGGTGGGTTAAAAGTATGAACTACATTGCTACACTAGAAAATGTTATGCATCCAGACCTATGTCAACAGATCATAGATAGGTTTGAACATGATGTGGAATACCAAGAGTATGTTGAACTAGAGGGGCATAGGTCTTTTACAGAACTCAATATCAATAAGCATGAAGATTGGAAAGACATTCAAGATTACTTGGTGGGCTTGACAAAGAATGCACTCTATACATACAAGAAAGGTTTTGACCTAGATGACCGAGTTTGGCCAGAGCAGTATGGTTTCGAACAGTTTAGAATCAAACGCTATCTGCCAAACGATAAAGACGGCATAGAATTTCATGTTGATGTAGAAAACCACGCATCAGCCCGACGATTCTTAGTCTTTTTCCTGTATCTGAATACTGTCGAACAAGGTGGTCATACAGCATTCAAATTGAATAGGTCTATAGCAGAATATGATATGATGATTCAGCCTGAGGTGGGTAAAATGTTGGTATTTCCACCATTATGGACACATCCTCATGTAGCCACACACCCAATTAGTGGTCCAAAATACATCATCGGAAGCTACCTGCACTATCTATAAGCATAAATACTCCAATAAATTGGAGATTTAAATGGCTTCTTTTAATAAAGGTGATGTTTCAGAAGGAGTTCTTGCTGCTGCAATAACAGCGAGATTTCAATCTAAAGCGAAAAGAATTGGTAATGATGATGTTTTGAATCTGATAAAAAAACTTGGCAAACCAACTAAATTTAAAAAATTTATGTTGATAGAAAAAGAATTTGATTCTCCCAATAAAAATCCAAAAATTATTGACACAGTTATTTGTAAAGTAACTCTTGCTGAAGTTAATATGGCTGCCTTTTTAAATGCAAAAATATATGCCGACAAGGAAATGAGAGAACTTCTTAGTGCTGCCGTTTCATATGCCAATGGTAATAATATTATGGAATGGGCTGATATGATTTATAACAACAATCAAAAAAATAAGATAGAAGTTAAATCAGAAGGACTTTTAGATCAAACTGGAACTAAAGTCGATTTGCGTGTCATCATTGATGGTAAACAAGCTGGTGTTGGAGTAAGTCTAAAGGCTGGAGATGTAAAACAATTTGGACAAGTTGGAGGGGCGACAACTGATGCGATGAATGAATTTTTTAATCCATTAGGGGTAAAATTTTCAACGAAAAATTTAAAAGATTTCGAAACTCTCGTATCAAAAAAACAAGTTACCGAAGCATTATGTTTAGCATATAAAGAAGCATCTAAACAAATAAAGGAACTAATCAAATCAGATTCTTCCACATTTAAAAAGAACATATCTAATTTTATGAAATTTCATGCGACAAGAAATGAACCTGATGTTGCACTTGTTCAACTTTCAAAAAATGAAGCCAATGTATATAATTTCGAAAACATACAAAAAAAATTAAAAGGTGTTGAACTTGATGTAGTTTATTCAGAGGCACAAACTGATGTTGTTAAAGGTAAAAAAATTCCTCAATTAAAAATTATCAGTCCAGTATTAACAAAAAACAATGTTTTATTACAATTGAGAAACAAACTTGAAGGTAACAGAATAGACTCAAAAGGAAAAAAAGTTGGTCTTACTGTTAGAAACTATGTAGAAAAAGGTCATTTAACAACAGAGTTATTGGCAGAAACACAAAAATGAAATTCTCCGAATACATAACAGAATCTAAAGAAGGTAAGAACCTTCACCTAGAACATATTGAAGATGAAGTTTTGAATCGTGGTGTTGCTGGCACTAGAGATGCAATTAATTTCCTACTATCACTAAGAGATATGCTTGCTGGTCATGCAGAATCAAGAGTGAATGTTACTACAAAATGGGATGGTGCACCTGCTGTATTCTGTGGTATCAATCCCGAGAACGGCAAATTCTTTGTTGGCACCAAAGGCGTATTCAATAAAAACGCAAAGCTGAATTATACCGATGCTGATATAGATGAGAACCATAAAGGTGAAGGTCTAAATGCAAAACTAAAAGTTGCTTTGCGTTATCTACCAAAACTTGGTATCAAAGGCATTCTGCAAGGCGATATGATGTTTGCAAAGGGTGATATAAAAGAAGAAACGATTGATGGTCAAGATTATATTACCTTTCAACCAAATACCATTGTGTATGCTGTACCAGCCGACTCTAAGTTGGCTGATATGATGCTTGCAGCACAGATTGGAATAGTTTTTCATACATCATATACAGGCAAGAGTATGGATGATATGAAAGCTTCATTCAACATAGATATCAATAACCTAACACGAACAAAAGATGTTTGGTTCCGCGATGCTTACTTTGTTGACGCATCGGGTACTGCTACATTCACCGAAGATGAAACTAAGCAGATAAATCGTGTTCTATCAGATGCAGGCAGTAGATTCAGATCAATCAGTTCGTTGGTACTAAATCGTATTGCTTCTAGTGATATTCTACAGATTCAAATAAAGACATTCAATAACACCAAAGTTCGTGCAGGTGAACCTATTAAGAATACCGCACAGCACACCCGCGAATTGATAAAATGGATAGAAGATAAACACAACAAAGAAATTCTAGCCGCGAAAAAAGAAGAAACTAAGAAGAAACGTATCGCAGAGAAGAATGAGATGATGCGTTTTTTCCGCAGCTATGCTGGTGAATTGCAAAAGATATTTGATATTCAGAATGATATCGTGTTGGCTAAGAACATGATAATTAAGAAGTTGCAACAGTTGAGGCAGGTCACAGGAACATTTTTGAAAACTGATAATGGGTTTAAAGTCACCAATCCGGAAGGCTTCGTTGCTGTAGACAAGCTAAAGGGTAACGCGGTTAAATTAGTAGATAGACTTGAGTTTTCTCTTGCCAATTTTTCGGCGGCTAAAGCTTGGAGCAAGTGAGTGCTAACTTACTTTAGGGGGTTATATGCCAGATATTAAGTTCGACATTAATGCGATAATGAAGGAATATGGTGATGATGATTTTGGATTCACCGCGACCGATGAGGAAGAATACAATTCTGTTATCGCAGAGAAAGAAGATACTGTCCAAGAATATAAAGACAGGCTACAAGAAGTGGAGAAAATCATACTACCGTTTTTGACCAAGTTGTTGAAGACGGCAGATCAACCTATCATAAAATGGCCAAATAGAAAGGCTACACTAGAAACACAAATTCAAAGGATACTGAACCTAACTAGAGGATAAGTATCATAACAATTGGAGTATATTATGCAAAAACAAGACTTGATTATCGGTGCAAGCACCAACTATGATTGGAACAAATTAAAATACTGGATCAATTCCATCAAAATGTCAGGATTCGATGGCGATATTGCCTTGATTCTGATGAATTGTGATAAAGAGACAGTAAAGAAAGTCCATGATGCAGGTGTTACAATCATTGGATTTGTTCAAGACGCTGAAGGTAATCTAAAACACCAATCTGGTATGCCAATTCATACCGAACGATTCCTTCATATCCACAATTTCTTATCAGATAAAGTATATCGGTATGTTATTACAACCGATGTGAAAGATGTTATCTTCCAAAGAAATCCTGTTGAATACTTAGAAAAAAATCTTGGAGAAGACCAAAACCTTATCTTTGCATCAGAGAGTATTCGTTATAAAGATGAACCATGGGGAAACCAAAATCTCATGGAGACATATGCAAATTACATCTATGACCATTTCAAAAATAATGTAATCTATAATGTAGGTGTTCTTGCTGGTCGTGGATATGCTATGCGTGACTTGGCTATCAATATTTTTGCTGCATCTATGGGTCGACCAATACCTATCTGTGACCAATCGACATTTAACTTCCTCATTTCGATGAGTCCATATCTTGAAACCTCCGTGTATAGTAAATCAGAATATGGCTGGGCTGCACAATTGGGTACAACTGCTGATCCGTCGAAGATTGACCAATTCAAACCTTTCTTGTTAGAGCCTTCTCCTGTAATGAAAGACGGTGAAGTTACAACATCAAAGGGAATACCCTTTACAATCGTTCATCAATATGACCGAACGCCTTGGAAAGAAATAATAGAAAAAAAATATTCATAATGTTCTACCTCTATGCCATCCTTCACCAGGACAAGTTTTAGATTGAGTATTATTTTTACCATCGGTATACCAATTTTTACCTTTTCTATTTTTGCTCATCTTTTCTCTTGTTTCTGTTGAAGGTTTGATACCGATATGCGATTTGCTTATTTTAAGTTTATGTTCTTTTGGTAAATTAATTCCTCTAGTGCGAGAACCTATTTTATATTTTGTTTCTTCGGAATGTTTAAAACCTACTCTACCTTCTCCACCTTCAGTCATATTATAACCTCGATTGAAAGAATCATATTCGTTTATAAAGAAAGGTTCCATAACAGTAAGGCAGTATTCATATTCTAGTGACTGATATATTATGTCGAATTTAAAATTTTCCCAACCATATTTTTTTACGGCACAATATAGTATTTTTTTTGAGTGTTTTGAGTGTTTTGATTGTTTTTGATGAGAATTATATCTATCTTCTTTTTTAGATGTAAAACCAATATAAACTTTACCGTTTATTTGGTTGACAATTCTGTATATTGAATATATAATCATAGCTGATACGGTCCTTTCGTGTTAGAGTAGGTGGGTAGTGAGATACCGCGACCTACACCTATTTATTATTTTGGTATTTTGAAAGGCGAAATATGGCTAAGAAGATTGCATTATGTATAAGTGGTCAGCCAAGGTCGGTTGACCTTGCTTTCCCTTTTGTAAAGAAGAATATCCTTGACGGCAACGATGTTACTGTTTTTACTTTCTCTTGGGGTAAAGAGTTTAATAATCCATATAACCCTGCTCTATCGGTTGTTACAGAACAGATTGTTCCTGACCTTTCCAAGTATACTAGATTTCCACCACCTCAGCCAAACTGGAAAGTAAAAGATGCAAAACTATCCACATGGTCACAACTTTATGCTATTGCTCAATGTAATGAATTGAAAAAGCAATACGAAAAAGAAAACAACATGGTATTTGATTGGGTCATCCGCACACGGTTTGACTTTGCAATTAACACTTACATACCATTTGAAGTGCTGGACAATTCTAAATTGTATATTCCAAATTGTCGTATGACACCAGAGAGAGATTTTGGAAATGACCAGTTTGCATTTTCATCTTCGGAGAATATGGACAATTATGCTCGTTGCTTCTTTCATATAGATACCTACTATAAAAGCGGTGTTCAGTATATGTGCGAAGATTTTATGAGTGCAAACTGGAAATTGTATGGACTTACTGGTGAAAAATTGGTTTACTGTGATGTTAATCATCCATTTCCACCTGGACAATATAATGGCACCTGGCATAGTTTAATTCGTGAGGACTTTGAAGAATGGCTTCGTTAGTAATATGCATGGCTGGTTTGAATACCAGATTCCATAATGTAGGATTTGACATACCA
>Ga0181344_1000232_pt1 | contig 23093 bp, 13 predicted proteins | sample Su13VDMLBDD_FD_130098 | JGI IMG/M metagenome (GOLD analysis project Ga0181344, IMG submission 130098) | Freshwater viral communities from Lake Michigan, USA - Su13.VD.MLB.D.D | ecosystem: Environmental > Aquatic > Freshwater > Lake | place: USA: Michigan | collected 2013-07-15
CGCTGGCACGCGCAAGTACAACAAAGATAACGCGGCAGCGATTAAGGGCGCGCAGTTTGTCGGTACATACCGCATATACGAAAGCAATGTCCTTGTAGAGCGAATCATCTTTGTCCGCGATGGAAAGGTGTATTACGCAGATCCGAATAGCACGACCATCCCTGCATCTGTCACTCTGTTCGGTGGACAAAGCACGGCACTGCTTAATACAAGCGGGTTGGTCGAGGGCGTTCAGTTTAACGAGCACTACTACTTCGTCGATGGAGATCACTATGTTCTGGTGCATCTCGCGACGCCTGCGTCTGCTACTGCGGTAACTGTTTGGGGTAATGACTCTCCTAAACATGGCCCGTTTCATACGGATCCGGGAACCATCACGACTGGATGCAGGGCGACTCTGATCTGCCGATGGGGTGCGCGCCTCGTTCTGGCTGGATACAAGGACACTCCGAACATTTGGTACGCCTGCGCTCCTGACGATACATGGCCGATTGCAGGAGGTTCAGGAGGTGGCCTGTCCGATGGATGGACTAGCGCGCATGTGATCGGAGCAATCACAGGAACGACCGCCAACGAGTACGGGACGCTCGGAGATCCGATCGTCGCCATCTTCCCGTTCGCGCAGAGTGGTCTGATGTTCGCGTGTTCAAACTCGTTCGGATTTTTGACGAGCGATCCAGACATGGATCCCAACGCTGCGATCGTAAACCTGACGAAATCCATTGGCATTGCTGGTCGTCGCGCATGGTGCCAAGGTCAGGAAAAAGGCGCATACATTTTGGGTCGTGACGGCTTGTACTTTCTCAATGCCAACGATTTCAATTTCAACCGTGGGAACAGAATCAGTGCTGGCCGTCTTGATTCATTCTTCTTGAGACTGGACTTCGGTACGCCAGCCATTCAAGGATCTGGAACGCTTGCAGGCGGATCTCTACGGCTGTTAAACACAGAAACAGGATCAGCAACAGGCGCAACGGTCAAGACATTGACTGGCACTGGAACCATTACTGAAACCGCAACAGCAGAATCTGTATCTGTTCCAACAGATGTAGCGTCGTTTACAGGATCAAGTCTTGTCGATGGCGAGGTATTTCCTGTGTTGTGTTGGGATCCAGATCGCGAAGGCGTATGGATGTTCTTGACGGTAAATGGAATTGAGAGTTCCAGTATCCATCTGTTCTACGATGTCAAAACAGAATCGTTCTGGCCTCAGCGGTTTTATGACCCTGACATGTACGGTCCAACATCGGCTGTGTATATCGGGTCATCAAGATCGAAAAATGGCCGCTTGATTATGGCTAATTCTGATTCCATTGCGTTCATGGAAAAGTCATTCGCAATTGGAATGGACGGGTACTACAGCGCAATTGAAGACGAAGCAACAATCAGGACGCAATCAATCAAAACAAGTCTGACATTTGGGCCGATTATTGCGCCTCTTCCGCAGCGGTTTCTTTTGAGCGAAGTCCGCGTTGATCTGTCAGAGGATGCTTACGAACTTCCCGCAGGATTTCCAGATGTAACGACGCCGCCGATCCTTTCTGTGTCAACGGGCGATACGGCTCAATTGGCTCTTGGACTTCAGAGCGATACGCTGTTTGCAACCAACATCAATCCTCTTGTGATTGATTGCGGTAATGCTGCAACATCATCTCCGTCGCCAACATATGACGGTGGTACATCCGCCACACCAGCGCCGGATCGAATTGATGGGCGATTTGCGCTTCGTCCCTTTGGGACATACACGCAAAACGATTCATTTGCATCGATGATTGACCGCATTTACGACGGTCCCGGAAATTGGCAACTCAAATACTCCAGTGGGTATTGGAGGATTATTTATGCAGGCACCAATCTTGATGGTTTGTCAAACGAGTCTGAATACCAACAGATCGTTCCTGACATTGGATCTCCTAACGGAATCATGGTGACCCAGCAACAGGATGTAATTTCTCCAGATGTTTTAGATAACGCCAATGTCACTGGGGCATCGTTTCCTGATGCAGAAGTGACTGAGATTGGCGAACTCAACGCTGGAAGAAACCAAGCAATTAAAACGCGCGTGCGATCAGAAGCGATGTATTTGACACTTGGCTCAAATGGTCGTCCGTGGAGTATTGAGCGAATGTCTGCTGTGCTTTCACAGGTTGGCTACAGCAGAGGAGGAACATCGTAATGGCAGCACTAGCAATCGGTATCGGCGCTGGCTTAATGGGCGCAGGCGGGATCATGGGCGGCCTATCTGGTCGCTCTAAAAAGAAAGCAATGCAGGCATTAGCCCGTGAAGCCTTGACTCGTTACGGAGATTTGGCAAAGGATTACGGGTCTCAATTTCAAAGCGTCATCGACGATTTCTCTAAGGCTCAGGCTGCGAACATAGCGCAGTACAGGCAAGACTTTGAGAAGTCAGCCTCCACCTATGAGCAGTATTTCAAGCAGGCTCAACAGCAGTATGCAGAGGGATTCGATGCTGCTATTGGCGAATACCGAACTGGTCGAGAAAACACTATTGCGCTGATGCGTCAACAAACAGAAGCGCAGCAACAATCAGCACGAGCGCGTAATGCGTTTACGGGTCTTGGACAAACATCATTCGGTCAACAGCGCGTCGATGCTCTTGGTCAGCAAGGAATGATGCGTGAGGGTGCTGTCCGTGAAGAGTATTCGCGTGGGCTTTCAACAATGATGGCTCAACGCGCTGTTGGTGTGTCAGGAATGACGCAGCAACTTGGGACTGGTCTTGCTGCTATTCAGCAGCAGATGGGATCTGGAGTAAGCGCGCTGATGACGCATTACGGAACGAATTTGGCCCAGATGGGTCAGGCCCGTGTTGGCGGAATTACAAACATTCAGCAGGCTGGTCTTGGGCAATACTTCGGAAGCCAAGGGCAAGCAGCACAAATGGCTGGCAGCATGATGGGCGCAATGGGCAACTTCCTTGGCTCTGCTGGTGGTGCGGTTATGGGTGCTGGCTTAAGTGGTGGTTTCTCACCTGCTCAGGCTGGTGCTGGTGCTGGTTCTGGACCAGCGACAGGTTCAAGCCTTGGTTACACGGGACAAGGAAACATTGGTTCATCAACTGGAATGGGCAATCCATTAACCGGAGGATGGCACCAAGGATTTAGTGGTATGCCAATTACATTCACGGGATAACGCATGGCAAATAAGCAATCAACAACACCGCAGTTTCTCACGCAAGAAAAACTACGCGCTATTGCTGCGGGTCTTGGTCGCGGCCTGATGGCGTATGACCCAAACAATCCATTTGCTGGTGCAGGCGCTGCGCTTGCAACTGTTGCTGGTATTGAAGAGGAGCGCGCGCTTCGCAATCAAAACTTTGCGGAGCAACGCCAGACCTTGACACAACAGCAAGAGTTCAGTGCATCACAGCGCAAGCAGGCCATTGCAGATGCGCGTGCTGCTCGTGATGAAGAGCGCGCATATGATGAGAAGATGCGCCCAGAATTGCGCAAGGAACGACTTGAAGACATCAAAGAAAGTGAGCAACTAAAGTTTGATCTTGCGAAGAAGCAGCGAGAAGAGATTGCCTCCGGTTTAAAAAACCAAAAAGCATTTGCACTTGGGTTAAGTCAGTTTAAAAACCCATCATTCAACCAAGACTTTGCAAGTTCTATTCCTGAAGCACCGCGTGCTTCTGGAACTGCTCCAACTCAATATCTGGACAGCCTACTTGAGGATGGAGAACAATTCCGCACACAGATGCGCGCGCTTCGTGGGGAGTTTGGACGATGACTTCATTTCCGCAATCAATAAAGAATTCTGTGGCATCGATGACATCTCCAAAGATGGGAACTGCTGCACAAAGCGGTGGGTCTTCATTGCCTGAGCAATCTGCTGATCCAAGTTCTGATTCATTCCAGTTGGATCTTACGAGTCAATCAGAAGCGCCAACCTACGAGGGAATCCCTCAGCGTGACGCAACATCGACACTCAGCAAGATTGATGAGGCATATAGAAAAAGTCTCGCAGAGAATGTCAAGGGTCGTGCGTCCGAAGTCAATGACATTCAATTGACTATGCGGGGAATCGTTGATGGCGATCCTGTTGGCATGGAGACATTCGATCTTGGGTTTTACGAGGATGGCACTCCAGCGATCTTCATTAATGGCGCTCCTGTTCCGATTGAAAACAGCCAATGGATGGCTCTTTTGAATATGCGGAAGAATCAGCGCGACCAAATGCAAGCGATGATGGAGTTCCGAAAGGCTAGCGAAGACGCGCAAAGAACCGTATCTGCTGTTGTGTCATCAATGCCCAACATGCCAAAGGGGTTGGCTGAAGGACTGATGTATCTGGCAAGGAACAACCCAGATGTCGCTGGTCAGCAACTTGCTCGACTCGGAAATTCGTTTGCAACGGATGGTGGAAAGACTCAGGCACTCGACATCAGCGTTGGGATCATGCAGTCTCAAGTTGAAAATAGAATGCGCACGCTGTACGAGCAAGGCCCAGAAGAGCCAATTACGGTAGAAGAAAAGGGCGCTGGCGGTGTTGTACTTAGTAGTAAGCAGATCATGCAACGCAGGCCATCTCGCGTAGACATGACTCAAGGAATGTTGCAACAGAAATTGCAAATGCAGGGCGCAAACCGCGAAGAGATCCAAGGGCAAATGGGATCTATTCCATTGTTGCAAGGGTTGTTCCCAATCGCAGAGCGCAAGTACCTCAATGGCGGCGCATCAATGGGCGTGTTTGATTGGATTAGCAGCCCATATCAGGTTGGTGGAACTGGAAACAATGTCAATGCATATGGCGCGTGGGACACGCTTAAGCGCGTGGCAACTATTCCAGAGTTGTGGGACGGCCATGTTGTGCCACAGCCACAGCAACCATTGAATGTCAACGACCCAATGTCTGTAAATGCATGGATGCAGTATCTGACTAATCTTGATGAATGGGCAAGCATTCGTCTTGGATGGGATCGAAGTAGCCCACAGATGATCCGGCAGCACTTGCAGGCTCTTGCGGCATCCGCATCTCAAAGTGCTGGAATGTCTATGGAATCTCCTGCACCTATCTCAGCACCACAACAACAAATGAGTCCAGTTGATCAGGCATTGGAAAACGCTGGTCTTGGTGGATTTGACATTCAGAAGTGAGACATCTATGAACAACGATCTGACCTTCGCGCAGCAATGGCAAGCAATTCGCAACAAGATTGACGCCGACATTCAAGCGGAAGGAATTACGGATCTTGGAAAAGTCGAAGCGCGCGTATCAAAGAACTACGACTCGTTTCGCGATTTCATTTCAAACCGCAAAAAGCAAGAGGCTCTTGCAACTGCTTACAAGGCTGGTCTCACGCCACAAGTAGTTATTGAAGGCGAAGGTGGGGAAGCAAAGTTCGCGTCGTATGACGACAAGGTCAACGATTGGGCAGAGTTGTACGCTAATCAATACATGGCTGGGAAAAAGCCAATCGATTGGAATACTTACAGCACGAATGACCGTAGTGCATTGATCGTTGGAACAGAAGACGCGATCGGTCGATTCACACACAGCACTGAGGGATTTCTCGGCGCGCTTGGCGGGTCGTTTGCTGCAATGCAGGCCGATCTCATGTCTCGCGGAGTTTTTTCTGCTCAAGGAATTCCCGCTCTTCCTCCAGAGTCCGCAGAGGAAATTACCAATCGCGCATTTGAACAGGGAAAGGAAATCACGCAATCAGCGGCTGGCGAGTTCGCTAGAACCATGATTCCCGGCCTGTCTTCTGTTGCTGGAGAGGATCCAAATGCACCAGAATTAAAAAGTGAGCGCATCGGATCAGCAGGGAGTCCAACAGCATCAGCAATCGGACAAACGATTGGAGAGGCCGCTGGAGGGGCAGCGCAGTCAATTCCGCTGCTGATGATCAAAGACCCAATTCTTCGTGCTGGAGCAACGCTTCCGTACTTTGTCATGGGCAAGTACCAGCACCAAAATGAACTGTACAAAAATGAAATGACGGCGCGAGAAACTGCGCGTCGTCTTGGCATTCCATACGAACCTATTCCGTATTCTCAACGACAGTTGGCTGGTACTGTTCAAGGTTTAGCAGAATACGGATCAGAGTACATCGGTGACTCGTTGCAAATCGGCGTGCTGAAGTTTGACAAGTGGCTTCTTCGTGGCCTTGGAGCAAAGAAGTTCGGGCCATTGGCTAAAGAACTTGGGCAAAGCATGGACCGACATCTTGGTCCTATGGGTCTTTTAAAGACTGCTGGAAAAATTGCATTTGCTGGCGCAACAGAAGCAGGTGAAGAAGCATTCTCTGAATCGGCAAAGGGCGTCAACATTGCCACACCTGCGGGATTTGAATACGAATATCTCAGCGAGGATGTAGCAGACGCTGCACTTACAGGCGGCTTGTCTGGTGCATTTTTAGGCGCTGGCACTACTGGGTTGGGCGGGATCCAAAAGGCTTTCGATGACCGTGCTATTCGCAGGCAACTTGAAGAAGGCGGCGCTCAAGCAGACATGACACAGTCGCTTGTTGAGCGTGGTCAACAACAAGCAGTCGGCACCTTTGAAAAGCGACAAGTAATTTCTGGGTCAAAATCCCGGAATCAAGACCTCATCAACTTCAATCGAAACATTCCCGTGGTTCGTGGTCAAACTATGGCCCGACACCAAATCGAAGAGTTGAGTGCTGGCAACAGGCTTGCCATGTTTGTTGACCCAGTTAATCAGAAAGAGACGATTACTCCGAAGTTGAAAAAGGAAATGGCAGATGCGGGAATCGTCAAAGTTGGAACGCATCAAGGTCGAGCCGTTTACGCTCATGCAGCCTTTGCTGCGGATGTCATGCAGGTTGTTGCGCAACGAAATAGCGCGGCAATCAATGGGTACAACGATTTGAACACAGACCAGATTATGGCTGGTGCTGTAGTTCTGCGAAACGATGCTGGTCACATCGTTCATGTATACCCATACTCAGATCCAGCAGAAATGTCGAAGCGGATTCCTTCGATTGTTGCCGACGCTGACGCGCGCGGATTGACGGTAGAAGATGTTGAGACCGGAAAGATTGGCACAATCACCGATCAGATTCAGCGCCAAGTCGATGCAGACGCTGCGTTGATGCGGATGCTGCCAGAAGAGCAGCGCCCATTGAGCACGCAAGATGTAACTAAAGGAATTTCAACACTGCGGACGGATATTGCAAAGTCCATCAAGGGCGGTATGGCAGATCCAAACGCGAAGTTCGTTTACGCCAAGACGAAGAAACCTGTGCGCAATGGATCTGTAAAGTTGCGTGGAATCACGCTTAGTCGAGTTGCAGATCAATCTTTGAGCGATGGTGAACGCAAGGTTCTTGAAACATCAACTGGCAGAGCAGTTGTGCTTGACGGAACTGCTGAATACGAGATTACAAACGACGATGGAACTGTAGAAGTTGTTCAAGGCGCGATCCCAATGGATGGTGCCTTTGTCAACCAATCGACTCCTGACGGCGTGTTTCTGGTCCGCGAAAATGGAAATGCACTGACTTCTCGCTCTGCGTTTGTTGTTGCGTGGCACGAGTTGCGTCACATGATTCACGCAAAGTCACGCGCTGGTGCCGCGCACATGGCGCGCCTGCTTTCGATCGATCCAGTGTTTGCTGCTCGTGGCGGCGCTGAATACATGCGCAATAGGTATCAAGAACTCAATGGTTTGTCAGATTTGGAACTGATCAAAAAGTTGCAGGGTTTATCTAATGCAGCCAGAACAACCTTGAGTTCCCCAACCGCAACACAGCAACAGCGCGCGGAAGCAACACGCGATATTGCGCGATTCCGGCAATTTTCGGAGGAGTCAGTCACTACCACTGCCAACCAAGGCATGGGCATGATGACGGAACTTGCTGCGGAACATGAAGCCATCTATCAACTTCGTAGCGAACGGTCGATGCGTGCATATTCCGCATGGCTGGCAAATACCCTCGTAAAGCGTGGATGGGCTGGACCACATGCCCGTCAGGCTTTGTATGAACTTGGGCAACGAGTTCGTGGGGTCCGTAGCGAAGAATTTGAACTGCATGAGAAATTTCGTGAGCAGACAGAACGCGCTGCTAAGGAGGCCATGCAACAAGGCGAAAGTCGCGCTGAAGCAGCAAAGGGAGCCGCATCAGCAGCACCAGCCATTGGCGCTGTAGGGGCGTCTGGAATTGGAAGTGGCATTGCAGAAGCCGCAGCATCTCTGGCCGGAGAAGATGACGAAGAACAACAAGCACAGCCGCCATCGGATTTGCAAACATCTGCATTGCAAACCATTACGGATCCTAGATTGGCGGCAATTGCTCAGATGATGATGGCGCAGATTGCGCCTCCGTCTCGTGGCATAAGCGGTGGTCCGCGCGCGCAGCAGCGTGAGCGTCAACTTCGGCAGGCCGAACAGCAAGCGCCGGAAGTTGTGGCTGATGAACCGCCAAGCAAGATTGATCTTCCTCTGCTTGCATCAATCCCAAAGCCAACGCAGGTCGATTTGCGTCAACGAACACTGCGCAATGAGGCACAGGCTGCGCGTGTAATTGAAGGCATGGATTCAACTGAAGAGTTGGATATCGGTTCTATAAGTCGCGCGCAACGCGCACGACGATACGAATCTCCTTCTGAAGAATCGTTGTTTTCGGTGCGAGACCGTCCCGGAAGGCAACAGGCAAACCAAAGTGTTCGTGATCTTCGTAATCGCTACATGCAAGATCGCGGCATCACGCCGGAAATCGATATCACCGACACATACGCTGAGGTAGACGAAAACTTTGCCAAGCGTGTTGCAGATTGGTATGACTCTGCTGAGGTTGATTACGCAGATCCAGAGATGCTGCGCGCATATGAAGCATTTGGGAAAGAAACGCTCGACCAGTACAAGTATCTGCGCGATGCTGGAGTGCAGATGATTCCTTGGGCTGGGACAGAAAGCGTTCAGCCATATGCGAACAGTGCGCAAATGACGCGAGATTTGCGAGAGAACAATCGACTGTTCTACTTCAAAACAGTTAACCCAGAAGAGGCCGCGTCATTTGGTAGCAATCCTGAGAAGTTTGCAGAGCAATTGGCGCGCAATCCATTGCTTGCTGACTCTGGAATCACCGTTCTCGACAGCGAAGGCCAGCCGTACCGACAAACTTACAACGATCTATTCCGCGCTGTGCATGATGTGTTTGGACACGCAGCGGAAGGATTCCAGTTTGGACCTCGTGGAGAAGAGAACGCTTACCGAAGCCACGCAGTGATGTTCTCGCCATTGGCTCGTGGAGCAATGGCAACTGAAACGCGAAGCCAAAATTCTTGGGTTAACTTTGGGCCAAACCGTCGCAACCCTGATGGCACGGTGTGGGGTGAAGAGGATCCAAGGTTCCAGCCGTGGAAAGAGGCGTTGAATCGCGGCGAAGGCTACGCCGATCAGAAGCCCGTCCTCACGCCGCCGGAGTTCCTCGGCCTGTACGAAGCGCCGCAGCAGGCGCGCGCATCGCTCCGTCCGATCACTCGTGAGGAAATGACTCCTGCGATGCGGGTGTGGAGCGATGGGTCGAAGATCGTGGACAAGAACGGCGCTTTGATCCCGGTGTACCACGGGACATCGAAGGACACGGACTTCAAGAAGTTCCGAATCGGAAAGCGCGGTGCTTGGTTCACAACCAATCCGCAGGAGGCATCGCAATATGCGATGGCGAACGACAGCATGGGTTGGAAGTCCGATCCTACGGAAACGGATCCGTGGGCATCAAGACAAACCAACACCGCATCACGAGTCATTCCCGCAGTACTGAACCTGAAGAACCCGGCAAACTACTACAGGAATGTCTCTACGGAAGACAAAAAAGCGCTTGAGACATCGGAGAACTATGGCCGTGAGCAAGGCCGCGTATTCGATAAGTTGCGTCGTCAGGGATTCGATGGTGTTGACATGGGCAACGGCGTGTATGTCGCCTTTGAACCAAATCAGATCAAGGGCTACTACAACGCTAACCCGACCGCCGACGAGCGCATCATGTACTCAGTTCGCGATCAAAAGCCTGTCGTAACACCCGTTGAACTTCAATCGCTGTATTCAATGCGAGAGGGCTATCCATTCCGTGGAAAGAGACTTGCGCGTGGCAATCAAGCGATGATCAATCGTTTGAACCAACAGGTATCTCGCGGAAAGATGAGCCAAGAAGATGCCTCATTCGGCATCGAACTCATTCAGCGTGTAAATCAGAATGTTCCTTTGGTGCTGCAACTTTTTGGACCAGCAGAAATGCGTCGAGAAGGTAGGCCCAAGGAAGTTGGTGCAATGTTCGACGCCGTAAACGAACGAATCATTGTTGGCACAAAGGCAATCAAAGACGGAGACTTTCAAGAGGCATTCACGCACGAGTTGTGGCATTCTCTGTCTAGGTTCTTGCCGCAAAGCCTTTTGAAGCCAATCGCTCGTGACTACAAAAAGGCGTATCTTGCATTCCGCAAAGAGTACAACCTTGACCCGCATGATTTCAACAATGTCCGCATTGCTGATCGACAAACTGGAAAGACATATCGCGATATTTTTCTTGAGGAAACTGAGAAAAGGAATATCAGCGACCTTCTCTGGTATCGCTTAATTGACATTGATGAATGGCTTGTGGTCAATGCGGCAGAGGCAACACAGGACAGAATGTCTAGGGAAAAGGAAGCGCGGGATAAATCTGGACCTGCGCGTGTGTATGCGGCTGTTGCGTTGTTGATTCGCGACATGCTTAACTCTGTCAAGAGTGTCTTTGGTTATGGCGTGTACGAGAATCTTGCCAAGAACTTCCTTCGCGGCACAACGCTTGGCATGGCATCTGAACCCGATAAGGAATGGGATTCCGTCTCTGGGCAGTTGTACGACTTGTTGGCATCAGAAGAGGATGCGCAAGCAATTCGCAATGAACAACGAATCGCACAACAACAAGAGATGGCGCAAGAGCCAGCGTTGTCGTCTAGGTATGAAAGTCTCTTTGACATTCGGAAGACGAAAGAAACGCAATCCGACAAAGCGCGCGCGAAGGTTCGCAAGACAAAGCAAAAACAACCAGAACTGACACCTGTTCAGCGTGTCGTTTCTAACGAAACTGCGATTGGATTTGCGCCATCAACGAGTATTGCGCTTGGTATCAGGTCTGATCGATCTGGCCGCCAGATTTCTCCTGAGTATGCGCAGCGACGAATCATTGACATCTTCACATCACCGAATGTGCAAAAGAAAATTTCTACATCTCTCCAATCACTTGGAGTTGGTGGTATCGAATCGATCGAAATTGCCAATGGCATTTGGCAAGGGACGCCAGAAATTTCTGCGCGCATCAAACTGCAAACGAAATCGTTTGATACCCAGCATCGTGTTGCAAACATTCTTGCAGCAGCAATGATGCAAGACGCTGTATTGTCTATCGGACTTCCAGACGAATCGAACAAGGCATTCCACAAGGCTGTTCTTGTCTTTAACTTGGCAGAAAAATCCAGTCAAGAGATTGCAGACTTCACCAAGGTATTGAACAATGGGTTCAAGGTTGGTACGGTGGTAAGCCGAACTAAAGTCGCGTATGTCGCTCGTCCAGACGGCATGAGCGAAGAAGACTTTTCTAAAATCGGTTCAAAGATCGCTAGCGAAAATTCTGTTGCAGTAGATATCTCTAACGCAGCAGTGCAATTTGGAGATACGGGAGTTTCCGATGAATCAAGACCAAAGGTCAGAAGCACAGCGAGTAGCAGATCTCATGGGTTTACCATTGCGGGGCAACGACTTTCTGATCAAGAGCGGAATTCTTGGCTCGACATTGCTAGCACATTCGCGCACGCCGCAGAAGTCGAAGGATATGAAATCGACTACAACAAGTGGCTCAGTGCCTTCGTCGCAGACCCAGATGAGCGAAGCGCCCTCCAGACAGAACTTGTCGAGCGAATCGTCGCCATCGATGGAGCCGCCGGAAACTACGGGTTAAGCAGTTGGTACCTGACGAAGTTCAAGGGTGATGTGAAGGGCTTGATTGTTGGCCCGAAAGCCTTGGTTGGACAAGACACCAAAGACAAGGCTGATGAGTTTGCAGTCATCGATAAGTTGATTGCAAAGCACCCTGATGCGTTCAAAACGCTTGACGGATACCAAAGATTCATGGTTGAGATGTTGCAATCTCGCACCATCCCGATCGCTCCAGAATCGCACTTCAAGCGTATTGCAGACAACCACGCTGGGGATAAACAGCGATTCCGTTTGATCTCGCCAAGCGATAGGAGTGCTGGTCAATCTGGAATCACGCGGGGGCAACTCGACGATGCTATTCACGGCATGGAAAATGCCGAAGCATTGCGCAAACTGTATTCGCAGGGAGTGATGAAGCCAAAGCACACGGTGCTGTTGTATCTGTGGGGCTTCCTGTCTCGTGGCGTATCACCGAATGTGCAAGAGAGTCTGCTTCTCGACATGGTGAATTTCAAGTACGAAGCGCCATCGATTGATGTCTATAAATACGATGTCGTCACCACAGAGAAAAAAGATGGTAAGGAAACAAAGCGAGAGGAAAAGACAGAACTTAGGTTCAAGAAACCACAGACGCCTCTTGGTGCAATTAGGTTCAAGCGTTCAAAGAACCAAACCGTAAGTAAGAAATTGCAAACCACGGTGCAGACCATTGCGCTGTCGAAACCTCTGTCCTTAGATTTCTTCATCGACGCTGCTATTGAAGGGAAATGGTCTGACGAAACAGACACGCTATGGAGCGCGTTTGTATCTCTGATGATGGATAAAAATGCATTCCCTGCATATGACATTGATGGTGAGCCGATTGTCGAGTTTGGCGAACCAACACAGATCAATGGGTCATTCGGCGCAGGTGCCGTCCACAACGCGAATGCATTTGGAGACAACTTCCTTCGCAACATTGCCACCATCGAAACAATCAATGGTCAAACGAAGAGCGGACTTGCTCACATCCACGATGAGATGAGCAAGGACACCGCAACGGGCGATTCGCTTCGCCGCGTGTTCGCACAGATCCCGTCTGCTCTTGGCATCGACAACAAGGTTGTGTCGTTCAACGGCCTTGTGTCTGGGTTGTTTGGCATCGTTGCAGATCGCGTATTCATGCGTTTGGCCTACAACGCGAACAACGAACTGCGCGGAAATATCTACGACGGCTTTACGCTGGGATGGAATGTTTTCATTAACGGAAAACTTTCTGAGTTCCGTTTCAACCCAGAATTGCCTCAAGACACTCCACCTGATTCGCAAGTAGCGCCATTCGATTCTCTTGATGAGATCGTAAAGGTCTTGGATGTTGCGCTCGGAACTAAACCTGCGCGAAATTTCAACGACACGACTTGGGATCGGAAATCCACAGTCGAATCTCTTTTGAAAGAGGCCGCAAAGAAAAAGATAACTGTTCCTAGTGTTCAGTTTGAAGCGGTCACACATAAGGGGATCGGTAAATTGTGGGATGGCACGCGAGGCATTGCGATCTACAAGGCATTTGAGGAATCGATTGATCTGCAAGAAGCGTTCTCTGAACTGATCAAACAAGAACCCAAGTTTGCTCCACATGCTCACATGGGCATGTATCACTGGCTCGGATGGGTCGAAGACAGCGGTCAAGAGGCCAGTCACCAAACAGTCGAAGCCATCATGCGTATGGCTACCACTGGTAATGATCGAATCGATTCTGTGTATGCCAAGGCAGGCAAGTACAACTCATTCCAGTACGGGTTTGAGTACGGGTATGAGGTTGTTGGGACATCAAAATCTGGAGAACAGATTCTTGAGCCGCGCTACAAGATCACACTGCCTGACGGCAAGACGCGGCAATTCTCTACAAAGGATTTCAAGGCATTCCAACTCGCATTGAAGAAGCCAGCGAATGGAGTTGTTCCGAAGAACTTTATGATCAGTGAGCAGAAGGGGCCGTGGTTCAACTCTCCGCAATTGTCGGAAACGAATAAAGCGAACCTCTATCGTCTAGCAGACGAGATGCAAACCCAATTTAGCGTTCGTGCGGGTTGGGATCAACGCCAGAGTCTGATGCGGAACATGCGGATCACCTCTGTTGATCCAGAACGCATGTCCCGCGTTGCGATGGAATTGCCGTTTGAAACAATTGGCGTTCCCTCTGAACGACTTCCTGCATCGTTGGAGAAAATCAAACAGGCATTTGTTGATCGACCAGTACCTACTCCGGTGAGTCCAGAGTTCATCGAATGGAATCGCGGAAACAAGTTGGTTGGCATGGTGCCTAACAACATTTTCTGGCATGGGACTGGCGCTCAATTCAGCCGATATGACGAACGGCCCTACGAACTTGGGTGGCATGTTGGTTCGATCCAACAAATCACACCGTTCGTGTTACAGAATTGGGCAAACAAAAAATCTGCGTATGCCATGCCGCTGTATGTGACCGCGAAGAACCCATTACGGTTGCCTGACCGTGGTTCTTGGGACATGCGAACGATTGTTTCCAGCATGGTGAAAGAGGAAATACTCACGCAAGAAGACGCTGTGCAATTGATGCAACGAATGACGAGAGAGGTTGGAGGAGAACTTCAAGGCAGCACGCCTTTGAAATCGTTCTCAGGCCGTAGCGTCAGTCAGGTCTCAGCACTGCAACGCCAGTTCACTACGGAATGGCTGAACAGCCTTGGGTATGACGCAATCGTCTACGACAATAAGTTTGAGGGTGCTGGACCAGATGGCACGAATGATTCCGTAGTCATCTGGAATTACGGTCAGGTCAAGAGCCTGAGTGCGAAGCAATTCGATCCGACAGTCCCCGACGCATTGTTCTCCATGCGTACTGAGCGCGGGTCTATGTTCCATGATGCGAATCCCTACGCGGTCGATGCTCAGTTCTCTATGCGCAGAGGATCGCTTGGCGCGAAAGACGAGTTCGTGCAACAGATTGTTGATCAGTACGACGAGGTGCTTCGTCTGCAACGCACGATTGAAACGAGAACAGGAACAGCGTTGCCAGATGCATCAAATCCATACTTAGGTATGCGAGTGCTGTCTGGTCGTCTTGGATCAATGCAGCAGGTGGCAGAACGCAGGTACGCCACAATCCTGCATGACATGGCGAGACACCGAATTACGCTCGACATGATGGACGATTTCTTGACGGCACAACATGCCTTGAATGGCGGCAATCAATACATCGAAAACTTGACGGCTGGCCGCGTTCTTGATGGAACAGGCATGAGCAATAGTGATGCGAACGATGTCATTCTTCGCGCACAAGCATCCGGCAGATACGCGCAGATGAATCGCATTGCAGAGGATTGGCGTGAAATGCTGCGAGATGCGTTGCGGCAGCGCCGCGACAGTGGGTTGATTACGCCACAACTGTACAACACACTCACCACGCGATACACGCACTATGTTCCGTTGCAGGGCATTGCTAATCGTCCCGAAGACGAGGTCTTTGAGCAGTTTGACGAGGCAATGCGTGGAACTGGGCAAGGCCAATCGACCACGGGCCGTGGCATTCGACGACGACTTGGCCGCCGCAGCCGTGCTATGGGCGTGACCTCTCAGGTGGGGTTCATGCACGAGGAGACATTCCGTCGTGTAGCACGCAACGACATCGGGAATCGCTTTGCGCGCTTCGTGACGGCTCTGAATGATCCGAATGATGCGGAGATCGTTCGTCCGACAGCGCGGTATGTCGCTGCTGATGGGTCGTACCAGTATCGTCCTGATCCTAGTTGGATGCAGGATCCGCGCATGTTCGGTCTGTATGTCGATCGCAGAATGACGGTTGGGGGACACACATACCAGCAGGGAGATTTGATGGTCATCCGCCTGACCAATCCGCGCTTGGCTACGGCTATGAAACAGCCGAAGACGGACATTGGGTTGGTTGGGCGGGGTCTTCGCCACCTCAATGATGCGTTCCGATTCTTCACGACTGGCATGGGTAATCCGCAATTCGCTCCAGTGAATGCCGGAAGAGACATTCTGACCTCATCCCTGATGAATTACACAAATCGTGGGGCAATTGACACCGTGCAAATGCTCGCAAGGTATCCATTCGCATTTGCGCGTGTATTCAAGGACTCGTGGAGGGGACGGCCAACGGGTACCTATGCAGCAATGCAACAGGCTGGTGGCGACATGATGGCGTGGCGTCCAAACGATTTGGAACTGAAGCGAATTGACTTTGATCGTTTGGCGGCAGACGCGCAGCGAAGAGATCCTAATTCAACGAGTGTCGCTCGTCGTCTGCTTGGGTGGTATCCCGCGTTCTTTTCCGCCGCTGAAACTGCGAGTCGTCTTGCGCAGTTTGAGCAGCGTGTTGCGACTGGATCCACGAAAGAGCAAGCAGCACTCGCTGCGCGAGAAATCACAGTCGATTTCGCGAAGGGCGGCGTGCAGAAGACACTGCTCAATACGCTCTACATGTTCTTGAACGCAGGCATTCAAGGCAATGCAAACATCATCAATTCCATGCGCCGCAATCCTCGACGGGGTGCCGTTGTTGCGTCAAGTCTCGTAGGCATCGGTGTGATCAACGCAGTGATGGCACGAATGATGGCGGGAGATGACGAGGAGTCTGGACTCAATCGTTGGGATATGATCCGCAACCACGAGAAGGCCAGCAATCTGTTCTTCTTCGATCCGCGAGGAACGGGGAAGCACATCAAGATTCCTCTGCCCTATGGCTTTAACGCGATGGTGACAACAGGGACGCGCATTGCAGATTCAGTGTTTGGACCAAAGACCGGATCTGAGGCCGCAGTAGATATCTTCACCGATTTCCTCAATGCCTTTAATCCAGTTGGTGGATCAGGAATTACATCGGGATCCGCCACGGCGTTCAATGCGTTCGTTCCAACGGCATTTCGGCCATTCGCGGAAATCGCAACGAACACTACATTCAGTGGCGCGCCTGTGTACCGTGACTCATTCGGTAAGGATGTCGTCGATTCGGCAACCTATTTCGATGGGACGCCGCAAGCGTATATTGCGTTGGCTGAAGGGTTGAACCAGTTCACTGGTGGTGATCAGTATGAATCTGGATCTGTGCTTGGATTCGATACAGACCTTAGTCCGAATGTCCTGCAATACCTTGTCGGCTACTACTTCAGCGGCACGGGTCGCCTCGTCAACCAGACGCTGAAAGTTGCGAGTGGAGATTACAGCGTCTCAGATGTGCCTTTGGCGCGCAGTTTCGTGGGACAGGCGGGAACAGACAACGCCGCAATCAACGAACTGTACTACGAAGAGGAGGCGAAGTCGTTGCCTACGATGCGCCGCGCGAAGGCCGCTGCCGACAAGTCTTTGAGTTTGGAGCAACGCACTGAAGCAGCGGCTGGCATTGATCCAACGGAACTGCGTGTTGGTATCTCACTGAAAGAGACTGAGAAAGCGTTAAAAAAACTGCGAGAGCAGATGAAGGGTGCCACGCCAGAACAGCGCGCTGCGATTATGAAGGTGCGTCAATCCGTAATGAAGGGCGCATTGCGCACAAGAGGGTTGACACCCAATCAATAGTCGCTATACTCCGTCCATCTTTTCCCCAAGCGTGAACGCCACTCTGCCGATCGGGTGGCGTTTGCGTTTCAAGGGAAACCGTTCCGCAGCACCCAGAATCAATGCTTAGGGAACACAACAAGCCCACCTTTCGGTGGGCTTGTTCTTAGATGCGAAATCTTCGGTCTCGTTCCTCAAGCAGTTGATCTGCAATTACGGCGATCTCTGCGATGGTTTTAGGCTTCGCTGCATCCCTTGTAGTTCCTGGATGCATCGACATTCCAAGCGCACTGGCTGCATAGACATCCCATGCTACCGCGCGCATTGTTGCGCGTTGAATTTTGTCTTCCATTGTGAGGTACGAATTCAGAGGATCGAAACTAGACATTGTCCAATGCTTTCAGTTGTTGCCATGCCGCCTTGTGGTCGTCTCGACACCGCGTCGAGAACTCAATGATCCTGCGCAGCATGTAATCTTCGTTGCTTGCCTCGTCTGCGACGATCACAATTTGGTTTTCCGGCCAGTCTTTGATGTACACGGGCCGTCGAATTGTGAGCGCCTGTATCTCAGCGTCGTCCTTCCACCAACCATTATCGGTCAGGCCGTCTAAGGCGCTTTTAAGGCTTGCCATGACATTGTCGATGTCACGGCGGTGTCGGGTGGTCACGATCGGAAGAACGCCGCAGACGGGATTCTGGATGGGTTTCCTGCCATGCTGTCCGGCCAACACTCCCGTCGATGTTCTGTATGCCCGTACTGCACGCGCCTTGAGCATGTGGTGAACCCTCGCGTTTGGGTTCAGCAAACGCGAGGGCCACGGCAGCGCAATCACCCTCATCGTGCAGCCTTTCGATGGGCAGCGATGAACGCGCGATTGCGTTCGGCAACATCGTCACACTCGTCTGGTTGGCTCAGTCGAGGCAAGCCAGCCCCTCCAAAGGCTGGCGCTGCCTCGCGCGCGCGGGTCGTAGAACCCACACCAGATGTTCTTTTATGGTTGTGGTTGTGGCTTGCCATTGAAGAGCCATTGGCTGAGCCATTGGCTCGGCCATGCCATTTCGCCGCTGCTCCTCGCCGTCCTGACTCGGCGCGTTCCTCTGCAAACCGTTGTCGTTTCAGCCTTTCCATCTCAAGTCTCGTCTGTGACAGACCATTGGTGCCGTCATCTCTTTGACATGGAGAGAACCTATTTGCGATGGCCCTCCAAACCTGCAATCGACAGCCTGCAATTCTGCAAATGACTTTGTCGTCAATCGGTATGGGACCGCGCGTCCAACAGTGACACAAGAGACGCATGTACGCTCCAAACTCTTCGACACTCATGTCCGCAGTACTGCTGATCAGGTCGTCGCAGTACAGGGGCATCCACGGTGTTCGTGCCATAAATCCTCCAATTGTTCAATCGTCCATCGACAAGCCGTAGCCACGCATACCGATCGGGCCACGGCATCGAATCCCACTGTTTCTTGTACTGCAACACGGTGATGTGGCTGATGTTCAGCACAGGCGCTAGTTCGTTCGCGCTGTAGGCTGAACACATCTCGTAGATGCACCCCACCACTATTGCGCCTTTCTGTTGGCGCATCTTGATGATCGCGCCACGCTTCGGCGCAGGCAGCAGCGAGTGTACGGCCTGCAACACCTTCTCTGGGGTGCGGCTCACGGAACAATCCGCCGCGACAAGATGTCCTTTGCAAAGTCTGACGAATACGGCTCGTCCTTGTTCTCAGCGATTTGCGTGAGAGCATTTCGCAGCCGTTCGATTTCGTTCTCTGCTTGCGCGACGAGATCCAGTTTGTCGCCAATCTCAGACCGTGTGGGAACACGGCGAAGGATCAATGGCGTGACCTCACCGATCCATGCCGTTTCGATGTTGGTCTCGCACCACTCTTCTGCTTCCTCATCCGACATTCCCTGCCGGATGAATTCCTTGATTAGTTTCTGTCTGTCGTACACGACAGTCGGCTCCATGCCGTGTCGATACGCGACCCCAATGATCGCTCTATCGCAGTGATGCCATAGGCCTACCGCACCAAAGTTTTGACTCAGCCATTGTCGTTTGTGGTTCATTTTTCCTCCAGCGCGTGCAGTTTCGCGAGTGCGTAGCCGAATGCTCCGCAACTAATTCCAAAACCAATTGCTGCAAGTAGTGCCATGCCAGTCATTCGGTATTCGCCTTTCTGAATGCGTCGTCGTCGTCGATGTCCTGTGGTGCAGTACCACGGATCGACTTCGGTTTGCATGTCCAACAATGATCTCTGTCGCTATTGGCCTCAAAAATTTCTCCGCACCTATTGCAGACTTGGATGTTCATTTTCCCTCCAAAATGGCTTTGATTTCGGATCTTGATGCCGTCGTGATTGCTGCGAGGCACCGATCGATTCTCGCCTGCAATTGTGCGCGAGTCGGTCGCGTGCTTTCGATGGGGACTGGGTTTGTTGCGCGTCTCCAAACGATCGCGCGCCGCCCTGCGCTTGTCAGACGCTTCTCGCCTGAGTCAACGATCAAGCCCTTGCGCATCAGCCAGTTGATCGTTGCGCTTGCTGATTGATGCGACCACCCACTTTCCATGATCTCGTCACAGGTAGAGGGTCTCTCAGAGATGCGCATGAGCATTGCCATGCGCAGATCAGAGAGTTCAGCAGCGCAGTACGCTTCGTCGCTCGTGTCCCTCCGCGTCGATTGTTGTTCCGTTGTTCGTCCGATGGCGAGCGACTCCTCCTCGCCATCGGTGTGCGTTTGGTGGTTCATTCGACGACAGCCTCCGCAGAAAGAATGACTTTCTTTTTGCCACGGATCTGCCACTCGACATTGACCGCCCTGTCAGCGGCCTTTGCTTGCGAGATATCGCCAACGACGATGTCGTCGCCGCACGCGAACACCGAACCATCGATGGCGACGATCTTCCACACGGGTCCATTGCTGCCACGGTGTTCTTCGATTTCAGCGATATCGATGACGCAGAAACCGCTGTCTGCCTGCTTCGCTGTCTCCTCTGCTTGCGCAGGCACTTTCGCTGCTTCCGGCAATGCCTTTGGCTGCGTCTGCTCAAGCAGGCGGTCAGCGCCTCGTGGCTGCGGCTCTTCGACGCGCGCGTTCGGCACGCTTTCGATCTCGCTCTCGTCGAGAATGCCAAGGCCACACAGCGCCAAGGTCACGCGGCGGCGTGCCTTCGTTTCCGCCTTCATCAGCGCGTTGGCCTTTGCCTCGCCGCGCAAGCCTGCAACGCTGACTGCACCGATAGAACTATCGGTACGGCCACTGCGATCGGTTGCCTCAGCCGTTACCACCATCAGGTCGTCGAGCGTGCTTCTGTCTGCGATTCGCACAGACACTCCGTGCAACTTGCGCAACTGGTCGGTGCAATCCTTGCGCGCGTACAACTGAAGTTTGCCATTCAGCGTGATGTATTCAAACGGTCGAGTGAGCGGGTTCAGGCCAAGGCTGTCGCAGACGCTCTTGTAGTAGATGTTCCGCTGCTCCGGTGTGAGTTTCGCAAGATCTCCCATCACCACCACTTGTTCAATAATGGCTTGCTGCTCTGTGTTTTTGCTGAGTGTCATTTCAGTTTCCTTGTTGGGTTTCATCTGTCTCATTCAGCATCCACCACCGTGGTAGATGCAGGGTTTTGATCCCAGTATCGTATCCGTCCTTGTTGCCGTCTTTGACGGCGTACCACCGCCGGACAAGCGCAGGAAGTTTTCTCGTGGCAATTTCAATCGCGGTGTCATCGATCCGATACACCGCCGTGAGGTGTGGCGCGGTTTTTTCCACCGCAATGAATACGAAATCCTCGCATTCGATGCCATTGCTGTGGCATAAAGCCCGATAGAAGGCTGCTTGGTGAGCGTAACCAAACTGCGCTGCACTTGACCCAAATGCTGCGGGTGATGCGCTCTGCGTGGTCTTCAGGTCTACTATCATCACTTTGCTGCCGTCGATGATCACGGCGTCACACTTCGCCTTCGCCGCCATGCCATCAATCTCACCGAATACGGCCACCTCTCGCAGGGTCGCGAGTTTCAATAGATTGTGCGCCGTGTGATTCGCCTGCACGGCATCTGCCATAGCAGTCGCGAGATCGATCTGCTCACGATTGATAAGACGGGCGTTGTTGAGCGCAGCCCGTTTTTGAATGGCATCCCATTCGGCTTTGCCTTCCTTGCTTCGGCGGTCAATTTTGTCGATAGCAATGAAATCCTCGACAATAGATTCCGGTTGCAGCAGCAGCGCGTGTGTGTACGCACCGATGGCGAATGCATCCGTTTCTTCGCGAGGGTTCTCGCGTTGCCACGCTAGCGTGGCGTTGGGGTAGTCGAGCAGCACCTTTGTGCTACTGGCGGAAGGTAGGTCAATCGCGAAATACTCGCGGTCCTTGATCCGCGAGAACGCCTTGTGTACACTCGTCATGTCAGTTTCCTTTCGGCGGCGCCCTTTGGTCGGGGCGCTGCTTTTTTATTGCTGCGCTTCGTCAAGAAGGCGACACCGTGTCGCCATCGGGTTGTCGTCTTCGACATCCTCGACTGCTGCCTTCACCTTGGGGTGGTGGCGTAGGTAGTAGTCGAGCAGCATCTCTATGGTCTGCGTGCGTGATCGCATTCCGACAAGACACATGGCGTCTAGACGCCACTTTGTTTTGCCACGCACACAAATCGTTTCGTGTGGGCGTGGCTTGCGTTTTTCATTCATGGTGGTCTCCAAAAAACGACACAAGGCAGGGGGTCGGGTGCTACCCCCTGCCTTGGTCTAGTTGAGTTAAACAAGCGCCAGTGCGCTCTTCATTGCCGTACGCTTCGCATCAGCGTAAGCACCGAACAGGTCAGCATTCTGCCGCGCGTCACCCTTCAGGTGACCACGGTGGTACTGAACATAGTTCGTGGCGGCATTCGCTGCCACCCACGCCGTTGGTCCGAATTTCTGAGACTCTGTATCGAAGACGCGGGTCATGTTTGCGAGGGCAGACACCGCCTTCTCGCGGCGGCGCGCCTCCTTCTCGTTCTTCGGGTTGACCGCGATCGGGCCGTCAAGCGAGACGAGGACATCGGTCCACAAAGCCTGAATCTCTGAGCGGGTCATGCTCTTCGCGGCAAGCGCTTCAAGCGCAGCGTCATCCTTTGCCGCGACGGCGCGGAAGTTCTCCAAGGCTCGCTTCGCGTCCTCGACGCGAAGAGAGATGCCACTGGTGTGGCGATACCGGAAGAACGATCCACCCTCAGAGAGGGCACCCTTGTATGTGTTGGCGCAGACGACGCGAGTCGTCACGATGTCTCCCCCCAAACTGGCGGTACCGTCATGCGCATTGTGCAGCATGATGAACCGATTGACGATATCGCCACGGTTTCCGACATCGACCGTGCCGCCGTCGATCAAAAACCAAACCTTGCGGCCACCGAACAACGACCCCGCAGTCTCCACGCGCACCCCCGCCTTGCTGAACGAGTCAGCAATCTCTGCGAGGGTGGTGTTCTGGACAGGCGTGTAGCCTGAACCAACCGTTGCGAGAACGGTTTTGTCGTCGCTGCGCCGAAGCGTCTTGTGGGTGTCGATGATGTTGCGGGTCGGGGTCCCGTCAGACTCGACGAAGGTCGCGGTGAGGGCGGTACTCTCCTCGACCGTCCAGTCCAGTCGTCCAATCCGAAGTGCGTCCATC
>Ga0181344_1000233_pt1 | contig 22874 bp, 23 predicted proteins | sample Su13VDMLBDD_FD_130098 | JGI IMG/M metagenome (GOLD analysis project Ga0181344, IMG submission 130098) | Freshwater viral communities from Lake Michigan, USA - Su13.VD.MLB.D.D | ecosystem: Environmental > Aquatic > Freshwater > Lake | place: USA: Michigan | collected 2013-07-15
GTTTGAAGGTGTTGCTACTAAACAACAAAGGTTCAAATACTCTACAAGAGAGTTTGTTACAACTCCTACCAAAACTTCTGGTACTATACAAATTCCGGTCCAAGTGAATGTTAATCAACAAGGATCTATGGAGAATTGGAATACAATGAAAGCTTGGTATGACTTAGTATTTAACTCTCAAAATGGTGCTCTTCACTATAAAAGTGATATTATCGGTACTATTATTGTTAATCAACACGATAAAAAAGGTGTTGTTTTGAGAAGAGTAACGTTCCAGAACTGTCAAATAACTAAATTACAAGGTTATGACTTAGACTGGTCACAAAATAACATCATTGAAACTGTATTAGCAGATTTCACATATGATTACTTTATTGACGAGTACATTGATAACAACTTTACAATCAACCCACCGTTGGTTTCAGGTTACTAATAATAACTATACAAAAATAAAAAACTCATCTTTCGATGAGTTTTTTTTATTTTAGAATTTTGGCATTTGCATATTGTTTGTCATATTCTGAGCATTTCTCATCATAGAACTAGTATCTGGCATCGAACCTCTTTGAGATTCCTCGTCTTTTTTCTTATTATTTTCTTCTTCTTCAAGAATCTCATTAACTAATTTAATGTTTTCTTCAAGCATCCAAAATGGCCACAAATCCATTGCGGCTTCTTGTGTATGGAAGTGTTTTTGAAGTAATAATTTATTCTTTAATATATGCTTCAAAGGCATCATGAATAACGAAAATACCTGACGTTCCGTTGGGAAACTGCATGTCTGTGGTAACCTCCTCACCACAACTACAAACCTTACCTAATTTTTCAATTCCAAAAGTCATTTTACCAATTGCCGCATTTAAGAACTGGAATGAAATATCATCCATTTGTTCAAATTCTGCAAGTTTAGCTTTAATACCATCCATTGTAATAGATGTTCTTCCGTTTAACATAAAAGGAATAATCTTTAAGAATGATAAGTTAGGAGCTTTCTTTTCATTATTTTCTTTAATGATATAATCAGTAAATGCTTTTTGTAATCCAATATTTGGAGGAGTAACTTCAAATTGACCACCATTAATAGTTTTAAATGAGAATGAATTTGATGCAGGAGAGTAGAATCTATCCAACTTCTCGTCAATTTTATGAAATCTAAAATTATCTCTTTTCAACTCAATTGTAACATCTTGACCACAAGTACACTTTGCATTAGCGGATAATGAATTACCTTGTTGGAATGTTAATTCTCTAATTAAAAAAATTAAATAGATTCTATCTTGGTCTTTTACTTCTAAAAAGGAACCTACTCTACCATCAGTATATTTAATTCTAACACAAGCTTGTAACATATCATTCATTTTTTCAACAACATCATAAAAGTTATTGTCATCAACCATTGAATAAGCTTGAATTTCTCTAACTTGTGCTGCTCTAACCATAAACATAGTTCCAACAGGGTAGAATTTTCCACAAGGAAAATCTCTAACATCAAAAGTTAAATACTGTAAGTCACTTGTTCTATTACTTTCAATAACAGGTTCTGCTACAGTATCTGAAAAAGTATTTGTATTTTTTTTACCAGCTTCTAAATCACCTAAATGTCTCATTAGGTAATCTTCTTCACTCATATCTTTATTTTTATCCGACATAATTAATTATTATTTTTTATTTATATATTGATACAATCAATGTCTCTATTATATTAAATAATAACAAATTGGTTTAAAATAAAAAACCCTATAGAAATATAGGGTTTTTTTATTATTTATTTCAGTGATTATGCGTTGATGAAACCACCAGCTGCAATAGCACCAGTTCTTAAAATTGTAACATTATTTACAATGATACCCATACCTTTGATTGGTTCTACATAAGTATCAAGAACTCCAATTTGACTATCGATAATATCAGGTGTGTTATTCTCATCATCCATTTTGTTGAAGTAGTTAAATAAACCATTTCTGTTTACATAAGTCTCACAAATAACGTCAGCTCTTAATTTAATTTCAGCTCTAACATCAGGAGTGTTGAATTTCCATTGGTAATCAAGTAACATAGCAGCAAGTTCTCTTTCTAATTCAACTAATACTTCTCTCACGTGGATTAAAGATAATGCTGATTTATAGATTGTCAATGCAGTGTTTTCTGTCTCAATCACATATCCTCTGTTTCTTTTCAATACAATTGGATTCATCTGTGCTTGATTTAAGAATTCAATATCTGTTGGGTTAAAGTCGTGCTCAACACCAGCAATATTAGTAACTCTACCATTTGTAACACCAGCGGCAATTGTCCAAGGTGTAACATTACTTACAATAGAAGTATGTTTTCTCATATAAGTTGTTGCAACATATGCAGCAGGTGGGAAATCTAATGGTCTACCATTGTCATTTACTGTTACATAAGGAGTGAAATAACCTACTGTTGATACTCCATTTCCATCACCAAATGAGTAAAGGAATGCAGGATTACTTTCTGGGTCACCACCTTTAGCAACAAACTCCATTTGTAACACACCTTCATTGTTTACGAAACTTGGAGAAGATGAATTTTTGAATGATTTTAATGACGGCATATTGATGAAACCAAATACATTTAATCTCTCACCACAAATATCTACTAATTGTTGTTTTGATCTTTCAGTTAAACCTAAACCAAATCCATCAATTAAGTATCTAAAGTCAAATGCTTCTTTATTGATTAAAGCTTTGAACAATGGTGTTCCTTTTGCAACCAAGTTTAAGATTTGATTTTGTTTAGTTTCTGTACCATCAGGTAAAGAAGCCTGTCTAACTCTAAATCCTTTTAATGAAATACCTTTATAAGTAGTTGTGTATTGGTCTACACTTGAATATCTTGTTGTTTGATAATCTACACCACCATTTTCATTAGTATATGACGTTTTTAAGATTTTTGAATCACAAGTAATCTCAGTTAAACTAGTATCACCTGAATATTGTCTCTTACTTAAAATTCTAGTATAGTTTCTTAAATTTGTTTGTCCTAATGCAGGAGTAAAATCACTATTATCAGCTAATAAGAAATCACCAACTTTTACTTCAGTATATCTTGAACCATCTATTAATACTTTGTTAGGTACTTCAGTATATCCTGCAGGTCTTTCAATTTCAACCGTTTGTTTTAAATTACTTAACTCAGATTGAACATTGAATGTATAGTTAGCAACTGGTTCAATTGAATTAATTGTTATTAAATCACTATCAGTGAATGAAACTTCTAATGTATCATCCAAATTTACAAACATATTTAAGTAAGACTTCATTGCAGAAGTTTCTAATGTATTATACATCATAGTTACACCTGTTAGTTGTTCATAAGTAACATTTTGAGAAACTGGATAAGCAAAGAAATTACCAACATTGAATCCTAAAGCATCTGCTAATGCAGAAGGACTTAAAGAAGGATTTGGAGTATCTTGACTTATTGTTAAAGCAGCAGTATTATTTACTGATGCAGGAAATAAAATCTGATCTAATACTTGTAAGTCTAAACTAGTTGCCGCATTTGATGAACTAACACTTGGAGTTTCAAATACAACATAGTTATATCCTGCATAAGTACTTGTAGTATTGATTATTGTAGGATCAGGACTTGCCTCACCATTAACAAATGTAACATTTATTGTAGTTAATAACTCACCACCATCTACAAATACATCATTTAAAGTATCTTTAGCTGCAGTAGTGAATAATCTATTTACATAGAAATAATCACGATTACTAATTAAACCATTAAAGTATTTTTGGTAGAAATTTGAGTATTTAGCAACTACACCATCTGTACCATTTGCTGGTTCATCTTTAGTAAGTAATTTATCAGATCCAAGAAGAAACTCATTATCAACTTCATATATTTTTAAAACACCACCATTTGGTCCAGAAATATAAGAAACATCAGATAAACCAGTTTTTAAAACTAAGGATTTATTTTGTGTAGTAAGAGTTACTATTTCAGTAACTGTCATACTAGCTAAACTTTTCTTAGTACCATCTGCACTAATAATCATAGTTGCTTGGTCTTTATTAACACCTAAAACAGATACAATTCTATTAAACATTTTGATTTTTCTCCATTGTTGGTAGTTTTTAACATCGGATCCCGCAGTACCCCAGAAAACTAATCTAACATCACCTTGTGAATAACCAACCTCATTACTTAAATCATAAATATAATAGTCATGTGCAGAATTAGTACCATATGTAAAATCTTGATATGGATTTGAATTATTATCCAAATAAACACCATCAATATAACCAGGATCAACATACTCTACAACACCAGGATCTTTAGTTATTGTAACTTCAGTAAATGATGCCGTACCAACAAATGTCTGTTCTTTAACATCATATGTAACAAAACCTAATACTATATCAGATGAAGAAACTGTTGGTTTAACACCTGGAGTATAGCTAGTAATACTTGAAACAACACCACTTGTATTTAATGTAAAAGTAGTTGTATAACTTGAAGTTACTCCACTAAATAAGAAATCAATAGATTTAACATTAAATGAATATGTACCTGAAGTAACCGCAACATATTGCCCACCAATTACTGCATAAGGTGTAGCAGTACTATTAGGATTTAAACCAGCAGTATATTTAACATTTAATATAGATTGTGTACCAGAACCAGTTATTGTATGGTTTAAGTATCCTTGTGAGTCGGCTTTAGTACCTTCTACGATATTAACATTAAATACAGCACCTTCTGTAAACCATGCAGTTCTATTAGCAACATTATAAGCAATACCTGAAGGTTTTGGGTCTCCAAAAGCGTGACCTAAATTACCATTAAATCCATTATTATCATTTGATACTGTACCAAATAATGCCACAACGTTTCCTGGTAAATCCAAAGGAGTTGCAGTAAATGGAACTGATTCAACAATAGTTTCTTTATATGATAAGAAATCAATTTCTTTTTGTTCTGTACCAACTAAAGTACCACCAATAAGGTCAACTAAACCTGTGTAGTAATCTTCTTCTACTAAGTCTGCATTAAATGCACAGTATAAACCTGTAGTATCAGTACCTCTATTAATTGTAGTTTCAATGAATATATTTCTTCCTTCTAAATCTCTAAAGTAAGGAATTAATGATAATCCTTCATAGTATGCTAACAAAGTAACATTTCTGTCATTTGCAAAGTTTCTTAATTCGCCTTTAATTAAACCATCAGAATTAAAATATTGACCCCATCTGTTATCAACAGCCAAGTTTCTGTAATCTGACCAGTCACCTGCGATTACAACAACATCAACCATATAGTCTGATGCATAATCTGATGCATTAACATAGGTTGGCATCTTTTCGATAGAACCATACCATTCAAGTAATGTTCTATCAAATCCACTAACTTGTGTTTTAACAGCAAATACCGTAATGTATCTGTCTGATAAGTTAGTAAAACTTAAAGCTCTTTCTGCATAACCAGAGTTATTTTTTGTTAGATTAATGAAAGCTTCAGTATCTCTCTTCCAGAAACCAGTTGTATCAAAGAATCTTCTATAAGGACCTTCTCTTTTAATATCATTAAGATAACGTGTAGAAGAAGATATTGATTTATACTCAATAACATCTAATGTATCATCTGTTAGTAACACGTTCATCGCAAAAACGGGAGATGATTCTAACATTTTAGAAACAGTTCTGTGGAAAAAAGATCCTTTTCTTTCCAAGTTTCTATCTAACTGACCAAAAACCGTTTCTAAGTCATTAACAGTTGTTAATCTAATCGGTGTATTAACAGGTCCTTTTTTAGAAACTCCTATTACAAGGTTAGTTATTCCTTCTACTGTAGGTGTGCTGAATACTGACTTGTCAATTTCTTCGATGAAGATACCAGGTCTTTTGTATTTTCCAATTTGAATTGCCATATTTTTATTTTAATTTTTTAGTTTAATGTATATATTAAAAGAAAAAAATCATATTTTTTCTATTTTTGATTAACATTAGATATTTTTGTGATATTTTCCTTCATATCTTTTTCTATTTTAGCCAAATTATCTTTGTGTTTCTTTTCAGCGAACGTAAAATCAGTTTGTGTTTTAGTAACTTTCTGTACCAACTCTTGAATCTTTGCATTAACTGCTTGTTTTGTACTAGCATCCGTTGATAATCTCAATTCTTCCTGATAATTTTTATTTTCTTGTTCCATTTTTAATAAATCACTCTGCATTCTAGCCAAAGTTGAATATTCAACAAGGAATGGATTTCTATCTGGTCCATTTTGAACTGCTTGATCTCCTAATATTCTAACTAATTCTCTTTCTAACTGTGCAGAATCTTTAATACTTTTATAAAGATTGTCAATTAGAGGTCTTTTAGTTTTATATTCAGTAAGTTGTTTACTAAGATTTTCTATACTTTGTTTATTCATCTTAATATCAACTGGGTCAGTTTCCTGAATTGGAATAGTAACATCTGCTTCTAAAAATAATTTATAGTTTTTTAAGTGTTTCATTATTGTTTTTTAATTTGAATTCCGGTTTTAGATCTTACTTGTGTTTTTGCAGGTTTGTTACCGGCCTGTAAAATAACTGTATCTAATTTTGGTTCAGTAGTATCATCAATAGTATAAATCTTTTTATTTTCCTTATAAACTAACCAATAAATATCAGAAATATCCTTGAATACAGGTGAACTTACTTTACCATCATTATCAACTGAAGAAACGGTTATTGTATTATTTGGTTTGAAAATGTTATCAAACTCATTTACTTTAACCATAGTATATTCAACAGGTTGAGTAGAATTTGTTGCCAAGCTTTCTGTGAATGTTCCTTTATCTATCTCTTTTTGAGTACCGTTCATTCTATTCAAATACTTATTTTTATAATAATTAATAAAAGAATATGACATATAAATTTCACCATTTGTAATCTCATGAATTAAAAATGTTCTTTGTCTAGCTGCATCATCTTCGTTTTTATAAGCAATTGTAAAAATTGTATTCTCTTTTAAATCAACTCCTTTAAGAGCAGGACTAATTTTACCTAATTCTAAACTCAATTTCTGTTTAGAACCTTCCAAATTAGCTGCATCAGCAAGATCCTTCTCATCTAATGTTGCCAGGGCACCCTCACCGTTTTTAGTTACTGCACCTTCTCCAAAATATGAATCAACAAATACTGCAACTTTACCTCTTTCACTACCTGACTTATATAACTTCTCACCATCTAATATATCATTTATAAATCTATTAAAGTTAAGACCAGCATTATCTTTAATTTCCCAATCATCTGCTTTAGCAGGATTAGGATTAGGTACAGTTGGTAATCTTAACTTAGCATTCTTAGTAAAGAAAACTTGATACTTACGATTTTTTCTTATTTCATTAACACCTTCTTCCCAAGCATCAAATAATTTATTATTTCTATAAGGACCATTTCTACCACTATCACCACTCTCACTGGAATTACCACCAAATGAAGTATATTCAGATAATGTATTTGTATCAACCTTCTCACTTCTTTTTGTAATTGTTTGAACTGTATATAATTTATAAGCTTTGATAAAAAGATTCATTATTTCAATAATAGGATCCATACTCATAATCACTTCACCACCCTCTTTCTTCTTAGATTCTAATTCTTCTCTTAATTTAGTAATCTCTTCGTCAGTTGCAGTAAATGCTCTAACTTCTATACAAGTTTGATTGAAAAACTCTAAGATTTTTTTACTTTGATCACCTTCTTTACCTTGTGCATCATCGCCTTCTTTACCTTGTGCATCACCACTTGCAGTACCACCTTGAGGTATTGCCGCAGTTGCACCAGGATTAGAATTTGGTGTTCCAGAAGGTAATATATTTTTTGCTTCTAAAAATGAATTATATCCTAAAATATCAACACCTTCATTTATCGTAGCCTTTGTAAGTGGTATTAAAGTATCAACAAATATTTTTAAATGTTTTCCTAAATCACCTAAACCACCATACATATTTTCACCATTAAATTGTAATGCTCTTTTAGCGAACAGTGCAATTTTTTTAGCAACCATATTTAATTGGTTTCTTTTAGTCAAATATTCAACACCAATACCCTCTTTATAAAGAGGTCCTAAATCAGATAATTTATACTTACCTACCATAAACTCATTAACTTCCTTATATAAAGACTTAATAACTTTTCTATTATCCAGCTTATTTGCAAGTATGTTATTGATAAAATCAATAGTAATAGGAGGTTGATTTTGCGAACCTATCAATCCATCAATTGCTTTCTTTAAATTATCAAGAGACTGAGTCAAATGTGGATCTTCACCTTTAAAAATATTATTTCTATCAATATTTGCACCCGACTTATTACCTACTGTATTAGTTCTAGTTTTCTCAACTGGATTTCTATACTGTAGATTCTCTTTTTCAAAAATCATAGATTCGATTGTAAGTTGCTCAGGTTTAGCAGTAAATGTACTATAAGCATTTTTACTATTTTTAATTGGATTACCAGAATTATCAACATATACTACAAATAAATTAGGTTTAACATTCACTTTTGGTTCAGATGATTTTGGTCCATCATCACCAGTTAGAAATATTTTATCAACACCTGCAGTAATTTGATGATCTAAAGATAAAATTTTAACTTTATTTTTTTTCTTTTGAGCATTAGTAAACATAACTATATCACCAACTTTAAATGTTGGTTTTTCAACATTCTTTTTAACTACATCTTTATAGTATATAATGTTCTTCAATGCTTCTAGATTTTTAAACATTAGGTCAATTAACTTAGCATCACTTAAACCAGTAGTATCCGTAGTAGCAGTATCAGTATCAGTAGATTCTTCATCTGTAGTAGATTCTTCATCTTTAAATTGATTTAAAAACTCTCTGAATTTTTTAAGTTCCTCTAATAAAACATCTTTTTTATCTAATTCTTTTACATCATTAACCGCTTTGATTGCACCATCTGTTAATCCAATTAATTCAGATACCGGACGACCATTTTCAACCGCGAATATTAATTCTTTAAAGAAAGAAGATAATGTTATTCTAAGTAATAATAATTGACTATCGTCACCTAATGAGAAGACAGTAGATTGATCTACAAGATAATCAAATTGCTCTTGCAATCTTTCTATTAATTTTTTAATTTGACCAACCTTTCTAGCAATTCTTGCTTTTCTAATAATATGATTGATTAAACGTCCTAATAAAGAATCGTTCCAACCTACATCATTTGCAAATGGTCCACTATTAAATTCAGCTTCCTCGTTTATTGACTTGATTTTATTTATAGAGTTAGAGTTTTTTTCTCTAAGAAAATCCTCTCTTTTATTCAAATATCTCATTATGATATAAAAAATTTTTAGTATATATATAAAATAATAAGTATCAATTTTTGGTATTTTAAAAATTATCAGTATATTTGTAAAAAAATAAGATAATGTTTGACGTAAATAAAATTATTCGTATAGATTTAAAATCTTGTAATATTCAACAGATTTTTATATTATCAAGATTTTATAATCTTGACTTTGAACTTTTAACTTATTTTAAAAATAGTTATGATATAATATACTTATTGATGCCAAATGCAGAGCTTATTGCATATGGAAATCCATCTGTTAGAGTACTCGATCAATATACTACGAATTTCACTAAAAAGGTCTCTAAAAGATTTTATTCAATACCACCTTGTAAAATACCTAAAATAGAAAAAGATGATGATGTTTTAGACGCATACATATTCTATACCGAAAAAGGTTATAATATAAATATTCCTTCATTGGATAGAAGAATTGAGTTTTTAAAAAATAATGTTACTAAAGAAGTTGCAGAAGTTCAAAAAGAAACTAAAGTTATTTTAGAATTAGATACAATCTTAGATAAAATAAATGAAAGTGGTGTAGAATCACTATCAAAACAAGAAAGAGATTTTTTAGATAAAATATCTAAATCAAAAACCAGGTAAATCACCTGGTTTTTTTTATATATACTCATATGAAAAACTTAAAATTATATGAGAACTTCTCTGGTAAAATAAAATATACTAAATCCGAAGATCTTGATACTCAAGAAGTTGTTGAGTTAGTTGGTATTTTATTTGAATTAAAGCCTTCTTTACCAGATGATTTTCCAAAAAAAGATTTATCACAACTAATAAGAAATGAAGTATCTTATTTATCAGATGATGATAGGTTTAACATTTTAGTTGGATTTAGTGAAAATGATATTTATGTAAATAAAGAAGGTGAATTAGTTACAGGTAAATACAAAACTATATTTAAAATAAATATTAGTAGAACTGAGAAAGAAAGTTTTAAATTATCAGAAGTTAAAGAATATATTCTTTTAACATCACAATTAGTTGAGAAAACTTATGATAAAGTTAAAATGTTAGTTAAAATAAAAGAAGAAAAATTATCAATAGAAGATTTTGAAGGATTACCAGATAATGATGAAGTTGATGATATAACATTTCTTATAAAAATATATTAATCATGAAGTATTTACAAACACACGAAGGGTTTATCAATAAGATAAAAACATTTATCAAAGATAAAATTAAAGAACAAGAACCTAATACTGAAAATAATGTTACTGACTCAGAAGAAAAACAGTCTGAATTTAAAGAGTTTGTAATGGATTCTATTACTTATTTACAAGATGATTTTAATGTAAGTATATCATTTGTAGAAAGTTCATTTGAAAGAGGACACGGTGGTGAAACTATACATGGTGAAAGAAAAACAGAAACCAGAATTAAAGTTAAGAAACAAGTTAGACAAGATGATGAAGGTGGTATAGAAGAAACTAAATTTATTATTGATGATGTTAAAGATCAATTATTATTTATGGTAGATCGTGTTATGAAACATTATAATATATTAGATGTTTATTTTATTTATAAAGAACAAATGAAACTTATGTATGGAGATGATGAAGAAATACCTTTACCAAACATGAGAGATCTTACAACTGAAGGAAAGTCACATAAACTAAGTAAAGAGTCGTTTGAAAATTTACCATATGATACAGTAACTTCTGAAGTAAATGTTATCTTTAAACTATTATAAAAAACCGAGAACTATCTCGGTTTTTTCATTTATTTTATTTTTTTTCAAAGTCAAATCTTCATTTTTGAGGAAAATTTAGAGAAAAAGAAAAAGAATGTCAGACATCAAAAAATATATATACTTGTAAAAAGATTATTCAAAATGGGAATTAAAGAATTTAAGTATAACGATAAGTCTATCACAACAAAATCAGAAATTTTAAAGAAATTAAAAGAACTGGGATTCAATTGGCTAATTGATTCTGAGGTTGAAGATGCTATTGTAGAAATTAAGAAAGATACTTTAATTTGGCATGAAGGTATCTATAAATTTGGAAATTGGAAATACGGCATATTTAAAAATGGAGGATTCTATGGAACGTGGGAAAATGGGATTTGGGAGAAAGGAGTCTTTAAAGGAACTTGGAAGAGCGGGTTGAATAAACCTATCTAGATAAAAATAATTACTTAACTATGAAAAGAAAAAAAACTTTACTGAAAGAAATTGGAACTAAAATTATTTATGACAACAACACAATTATAATTAGCAGAGAAGGAAATGAATGGTTCTTTGAAATAGGAAAAGAGTTAACAACAGATTTAGGAGAAGCAGTTTCATTATTATTAAGAAATTGTGATGCAAATGATCCAATTTGGCAACTTGAAATTAGAGATATAGATACTGAAAATGTATCACCAGAAAAAAGTTTATACTGGCTAACAGGTGGTGAAAGAGAGTGGAAAACATTAGAACATTATAACAGACCATGGTGTGATTGTTATTTAGAATTCCAAGAAGAGTTTGGATTTTTAGTAATGAGTATCATAAATAGATCTAGAACACTGGAAGAAATGAGAAAACACTTTATAGAATACTTAAACTTACCAGTATTATACGATTTTGCACTAAGTAAAAATTTATTGAGATAAAAAAATAAAAACCTATCATAAAAGATAGGTTTTTTTATTTATATATAGTAATATGAACGCACACTTCTTCGACCTTAACAGTTTAATTACTATGAATAGTAAAGTTTGGATAGTTAATAAACTAAATCCTAATAAACCTTTGTTAAGAATATCTAAATCAGAATTTAACCTTTTAAGAAAAGGTGTTTATAGAAAAGATAATCTTAAATTTGATATGTCTGGTGAATCTTATTGGTTCAGTGAAGAACTTTTAAATAGAATTAAAATTAAAGCAAAAAATGCTAATGTAGATGTATCAGATTTAGCATTCTCAATGCAAGAATTTATGAGTAAAGACATAATTGATAATGGTGACTTTACAATACACTTAGAGAATATTAGACATCTTAAAAATAGTCAAGATGATATTTATGTTATATGTTCTAAAAACTCTAAAAGAAGTTATGAATCACTAATTGAGAAATTAGAAGAAAAACTATTAGACTTTGGTTTAAAAATAAAGAACTTCTACTTTATATCAGAAACATTCTATAACAGAGATAGAGACGATATAGTACACAAAAAAGTAAGATTGGTACTCCAACATATAATTGGATTAAAAACCGCTGATACGAAGTTTACAGAAGAAGAAATAACTAAATATGATAAAGTTTCTTTATATGATGATGACATCAATACTATTAAGTTAGCAAAAGGTGTCAATGATGTGCTACAATTCTTAGTTAAGAATAGTGATGATGAGGTAAAAGAAAAAGTAAAAGAAGTACTTAAAATGGAAGAGTGTGAATTGATTGTCAATCAAGTTACATTTAATAAAGTAAATACATTTATTACAACTAAAGTAGAGTTAAATCTAAATAAAATTATTAAAACGTTTGAAAGTTTCAAATATAAAAATAATAAATTATGAAATACTTAAAATTATACGAAGAGTTTGTTAACAAAGAAACTAAGGTAAACTTTGGAGAAGCTGAGCTTGAAATTAAAGAAATGTTTAGAATATTTAAAGAGTTAAAACAACTACCAAGTGAATTGATTGTTGATGGTGAGAAATTTACTATAGATAAATCTATCTTTAATCTTGATGAACCTAAAGAGTTTGAAACACAAGTAGATGATGTCAATGGCAATCACACAGATACTTCAAAGATTGGGCCAACTGCAGACGAAATTCTATCAATGAAAGAGTTGACAGTTAGTGGTAAAAAGGTAGATGCAAAACCTTATTACGATTTTATTAAATTTTGTAAGAAGGTATTTTGGAAAGGTCAGAAAGTTCAATTAGATAAAACAACAATTCAAAAGTTAGCGGATGATTCACAATCAATAGGTAGAGGTGAATTTTCAAATTTCATAAAAGATGCCAGTGAGTATCAAAGATTATCAAAAGCTTATGATAACACTATGACTTTCTTGAAAGAAAAAGGTGCAGAAGATAAATTTAATACTACTGGCTTATTTAGTAAGTACCCGGACATCAATAAAGAAGACTACAATGACGCAGTTCATTACTTTGACTACTATGGCAAATCTTATTTATTCTTTGAAGAACAAATAAAGAAAGGTGGTAAAATGCCAATAACATCAGCAATTGAAATTGAAGGAAAATGGTATATTGTTGGTGGTAATAGAAGAATGAGTTTTTATGTATTAAGTGGTATAGACCCAGTGATATGGCTTACTAAGCTTTAATAAACGAAAAAGACTAACATTTGTTAGTCTTTTTTTATTTCTCATCTTTCTTACTCATCGCATTCTTAATCATTTCATTTAGATCTCGATTATTTGTAACCAAACCATCGGTAGATGTATCAGATTGACTTTCTGCCTCAGCTTGTTTAACTTCAGGATTTTCGATTTCATTATAGCCTAAGTCTTTTCTTAATGTTTTATAGAACTTCTCTAATTCAGTTCTTTGATTTGATAAAAACTTCCCATTCTCTCTAATTTGACCAATTGTTTGATTGACAACTTCATGCATTCTTGCTGCGTTATCACCATTATCAACTTGTCTCAATTGAGATAAGAAATTTTTTCTAGTCATCTTTGATAAGAAAATTGCTTCAGCGTAAACCATAGCATCTTCTCTCATCTTATTTCTAATATAAGAGTGTTCTTTTAATTTTGGTATATCACTTAGATATAAATCAACCAAGGATTCTAATACATCCATTGATTGTTGTGTAGCCACAGTTAAATCAGCATCATAATCATATATCTCAATTTCACCTAAATCAGGTAAATCTTCTGGCTTTGCTAAGTGTAGAGAAATGTCAAATTCCGAGTTTTCTGACTGGATTTGATCGAATTCATCTTGTAGTCTAATTCTTTGTTCTTCACTTTTTGACATAAGTAAACGGTTTTTTACAATATATATAAAAAAAGTAAAGTCCAATTTATTATGGCAAAAGAAATAATAGAAAAACAGATGATATTTACTACCAGATTGGTAGATGAAGCATCAGATAAGATAAACGATGGTATAGTTATAAAAAGATACCAAAACCCTTGGTTAAAGTCTGAAGTGGGTCTAAGAAGAGCAGGGGTTTCATTTAGAATGTCTCCAGAAGAGCAGGAAGAATATATTAAGTGTGCATTAGATGTACACTACTTCACAGAACAGTATTGTAAAGTTAAAACTGAAGATGGTTCGATAAATCATATAAAATTAAGAGAGTATCAAAAAGAAATATTAGATAACTTTGTAAATAGTAGATTTAATATTTTGATGGCCAGTCGTCAGGTTGGTAAAACAATATCAGCATCAATCTTCATGTTGCATACAATCTTATTTAGTAATGATAAGAATATAATGATTGTTGCTAATAAAGGAGATACTGCAGTAGAGATTGTAGATAAAATTAAATCCATCTACTCACTATTACCATTCTTCTTAAAACCAGGCATTAAAACATGGAATCAAAAATCACTGACATTTGAGAATGGTTGTAGAATAAAAACATCAGCAAGATCTAAAACACCAGCAATCGGTTTTACCATTGATGTACTTTATCTTGATGAGTTTGCACACATTCCTTCAAATATTATTGAACCTTACTATACAGCAGCTTATCCAACTGTATCAGCAGTACAAAATTCAAAGATTATTATCACATCAACACCTAATGGTATGAACTTATTCCACAAGTTACTAACAGATGCAGAAAGACCAGAGGGAGATCCACTTAAAAATAACTATAAACCGATGAGGGTTTATTGGCATCAAGTACCAGGAAGATTTGTAACTTATTTAAGATTAAATAATCATAGATTATATGAACACGGTGTAACCAAAGAGGAGATTTTTGAAGGTATTAAACAAAGATACCCAGAGAAAATAACTAAAACCCATATGGGATTCAATTCAGATTTCCAAAAAGACATTATTTCAGTATTTAATAATGAACAATGTACAGATGAAGATGTTAAAAATTTAACTTTTATTGATTCAAAAGGATTTGAAGTTCCTTTAAGAGCGATTGGAGAGATGACAACTTGGAAAGAGGAAGCAGTAAAAGATATTGGTGGAGAAGATGCCTTTAATCAAGAATATGGTTTAAGATTTATCAACTCAAGTAAATCATTATTAAATGAAGCTATTATTGATAATCTTTTAAATAATAAAAAGAATTATAAATTTGAGGAAATATTTGAATTTGAATCAAAACTTAGATTTAGTTATAAAGATTTGAGATGGATTGATGACGATGAAGTATTTATGCCAATCAATAGAAAAGATGAAAAGATTGTTATATCAGTCGATATATCTGAAGGATTAGGACAAGATTATTCTATTATGAATATATTCAAAATCGCTAAAAAAGATATGGATTTAATTGAATCTCAAAAAGCAGCTTATAAATCAGTTACAGATTTTATTAGATTAGAACAAATTGGTTTATTTAGAAGTAACTTAATCTCAGTTAAACAATTAGCTGAAATTCTTTACATATTAGCATTTGAATATTTTAACCCTGATAATGTTAAGATTGTTTTAGAGTTAAATAACTACGGAAATACTTTATTAGCAGAGTTACCACATGTTTTTGATGGAAATAATCAATATGGATCATCTATCTTCTTTAGATATAAACACAGAGCAGATGCGACTGAAGAAAAGGTTGGATTAAAAGTTGGTGAGAATAAGAATATGATGGTTAAAGATTATCAAGATTTAATGATTTCCAAAGGATTTACAATCAATAATGAAGAAACTGTTAGGGAAATAACAACATTTGTTAAACATACTACTACAGCAGGTAATACAAGATATGCTGCAGATGTTGGACATGACGACTGTGTAATGACTATTGTCAATGCAAGTAGTGTTTTTGCAAAAAATGACTTTAAAGAAATGGTTGAAGATACATTACAAAAGGATCCTTCATTCAAAATTTATGTTGAAGATTGTTTAAAAAACTTAGAATATACTGAAACAGTTGATTATTCCCAATTACTAAGTGTTAGAAGAAAGGTTTTAAATAGAAATAAAACTGTCAATGATACTAATTCAACTGGTGTGAATTGGTTTAATGCACCAAAATAAAAAAAAAGACATCTTATAAGATGTCTTTTTTTATTCATTCACTTCCATAGTGACTGAGAGTCCTGCCGATTTTAGTAAATTCTTCATTTCTGAAATGGTTTCTAAATCACCATACTTAACATCACACTTACCATTATTATGAACAATATGAGCACATTGTGTTGCTTGTTCGTATTCATGCTTACACACTTTCATAAGACACTCAATAACCCAATCAAATGAGTTATAATCATCGTTATGAAGTATTAGTTTGTAAGGTTTAGATAAAATCTCCTGTACTTTAGATTGTGTTTTTTTCTTAGTAATAGTTGGCATATCTTATTTGAATATTTTTGTTGTTTTGTTCTTTACGTCTATTATAGTAATTCGACAGTCAATTGTTTTAGCCCATTTTTCAAATTCTTCTAAATGTTCATAACGGTCGTCATACATAATAAATTCTTGAGGATCGATCTTTGAAATCAATTTCTCAAATAATCTTCTTTTAAATGTGAAAGTATCTCCACCAGTGTTTAAATAAACTGAATCAAATGCCAAGTTTAAATTATCTAAAATTGCTTCTACTTCCGGTCTTAATTTTTCAATACGACCAGTTGCCAAAATAACATAGTTATCTGGATCAGAAACTGCTTTTAAATATTCTTGGTAAACATAAGGATTTACAGTGACAGGAAAAATATCCATATCTAAACTTTCTGGTTTAGACCACCATCCTCTATGAGGGTATTCAACACCAAATTTCTCTCTCCATATAACTTTTCCTTCATCATGTTTAACTGTGTTACATAATGTATCATCAAAGTCAAAACACACTAATTTCTTTATTCCCATACTCTTTATAAATTTTTACAAAGATATATATAATTTTTTAATATATAATAAAAAAATAAATGAAAATATGAAAATTGATTTTAGAAAAATTGCTATTTTATTTTTACTAATATCTTCTACTGGATTTGGACTTACTTGGTATCTAGGTGGATACGATACTTCCAAACAAAAAGTTAAACAACTTGAAGAAGAATATAAGAAATTAAAAGAAGAAAAAGAAGCAGCAGATGCAAAAGTAGCAGCGTGGAAAGAAATCTATGACAAAAAGGATGCACAAGATAAAAAATTAGCAATTGAAGTAGGTACTGCAAAAGCAGCCGCAATGATAGCTAAAGAAAGTGCAGCGAAAGCCAAAGAAGATCTATCAAAACTTCAAGGTGGTATTGAACAAACTAGAAGAGAGATTGAAGAACTTCAAAATAATCCAAAGGAACTAACAGATGATGAACTTTTAGAAGAACTAATAAAAAATACATCTTCAGTAGAAAACAAAAAGGTAAATAAAGTATCCGAAATAAAAGATAATGAAATAGAAATTAAACACATAGTAAAAATAGGAGAAACATTATATTCTTTATCTAAACTTTATAATGTAAGTGTTTCTGAGATACTAGAACAAAATGATTTTTTAACAAATAAAGGTCTACAAGTAGGACAAACTTTAACAATTAAAAAAAATTAATATAAAAAATAAATATATGAAAATGAGAAAGTTATTCACATTATTAATGACATTAGTTTTTACAACAATGTTTTCGCAGGTTACACAAGAAATCAAATATCCAAGATTTGAAAAGGATTCACTTGGTCAGAAAGTTGTAATAATGACTATACCACAAGCGATGAAACTTAATAATAACTCTAATATATTAGAGAAGTTTGAGAAATTACAAGCAGAAATGAAAGATTATGAAAATATATGTATAAAAGTAATTGATGAAAAAGATAAAGTAATCGCAAAATTAGATGTTATTATTACTAAGCAAGATGGTCAATTAGTTATAAAAGACGAGAAAATTAAAGCTCTTCAAGGAGAAATACTTGCTTGGATGGAGAAAAATAATGTTTTAGAGAAACAACTAGCTAACAGACAACAAGTAATTGATGAAAAAGATAAACAATTATCAAGACTTAAAACCAAGATGGTTGTAGGTGGAATTGGTGGTTCAGTAGTAATAGTTGGACTATTATTGTCAGTATTAGGAGTTTTTTAAAAAAGTACAAAAAATGGCTTTTTATTATTAATATATAAATCATATAAAAAATAAACAAAAACATGAAACACGTTAAAGCATTTGAAAAATTTCGTATTCAAAAAAATAGAGAAGAGATTATCAAAGAATCTGTTTTCCAAGTTAACGATCTTTATAAAGTAAAAACTATGATTGATTTACCTCAATCTTTAATCAACGCTTATGTTAAAAAAGTAAAAGATACTACAGGTAAAAACTTACGTCAATTCTTTGGAGACGTAGATATTGCTGAAGAAATCATTAAATATGTAACTACAACATTTTTAGATATTGATAAAATTCCTGGTGGTGCTATAATGGGTGGTCAAACTCAAGCACAAACTCAAGGTCAAGTACAAGTTCAAACTGAGCCTCAAGCACAAACTCAAGGTCAAGTTGAACCACAAGCACAAGCACCTGCTCAAGGAGAAGCCCAAGCACCTGCTCAAGGAGAAGCCCCAGAAGGAGAGTTTGAAGAGCCACAAGCACAAACTCCAGTTCAAGGAGAAGCTCAAGCACCTGCTCAAGGAGAAGAAGAACCTACTCAAGGTCAAGAAGAAAAAGAAGAAGAAGAGGAAGAAGAATTGCCACTTTAATTGTTTAAATATAAAAATAAAACCACTCAAATGAGTGGTTTTTTTATTTTATATACTTTGTAAGAATAAAATCTCTACGTATCGTCATTAATAAGTTAAACATATCTTCATCATCATTTTTATAATACTTAATATGTTTGTTTATAATATCTAATGTCAAATCGTGTTTATTATAATTTATCCAATCTTCTTTAATATAAAGTGGCATATTAGAAACATCACTAATCTTTTCTTTTCTCTCTTGAATATAGTAATATACTTCATCCCTTTCAAGTATAATAGACGTTAAACCTAATACCCAATGATTACTATAATCACTTAAAGTAGAAATAATTTTAAAGTCTCCAAAGTTTGAGTTAAAAGAATTTAATTCAAGATTATTCATTATTATAATTATCTAAGAAGTTTCTTTCTTCTGGTGTAAGATTTTCTATACCAACAGAACTAATTCTATCTAATATTTCATCTATATTGAATTTAACCGAATTTCTTTTTTTGATTTTTTCAATATCAGACATTTCTTCTTTCAACCCTCCAAAATTACCTTTCTTTATATCCTCTACTTTAACACCAAACTTTTTCTCAAATTCATCACGAGAAAAAACCATTCCCATCACATTTACAACATCATTGATTTCATGCTTATAAAAAATTTCTACACCCATAATAATTTCCTCTACTAAAGTCTTTTCAGCAGAATCAGATGTATAAATACATTTATCTCCTTTAAATACCGCAATATCCTTTCTGTCCATCAAATAAACAATATTTATCGAACCAAGATTCTCTAATTCAGTCATAACACTAACAGTATTATTGATACGGCTATTAAAACTAGTCTTATGTGTATAAATATTATCCAATATTCCTTGGAAAATATCATTGATTTCTTTTTTGTAATTTCTTTCTTGATAAACATCTAGAATTTTTCTTACTAAATTATTAAGTAAGTAACCCAAACAAATACCACCAAGTAATATCATACTATATACCATAAACTGATTTTCTAATTTTTACTAATAAACTATTTATAAATTTTTCATCTACCTTTTCTGGTAAATTTGATTCTTTAAACAAAGTATCTACTTCTTTAATTTCTTTCTCAACGTGATCAATCAAAGTTTGTAAATCCACTTCACCTCTTCTAATTGCAAGAAGTTCTTGTGCATTTGGTCTTTTAACGATAATACCTTTACCCTCTGCAATTTCTCGAGCCATATCCATTAATCTTCGACAATGTAACATGTTTTTCCCATCAATTTGCTGACCGTGTGACTTAACATCAACCCATCTTTGAAGATTTCTCTTTTCTAACCATTCTTCATACTCTCTAAAATCTTTACAATGTTCAGAGTAACCATCTTTATTATAAATAATATTACACAATGATACTTCTCCTTTTGGAATTGAAGATAATCTTAATTGATTTGATATACCATAGTTAGGAGTTTCTAAATTTTCATCACCTACTTTAACAAGACCTTTGTAAAATCCTGGTTTATCATTGTAGTAAAGTGCATAAACATCTTTAGCATGTGGAACATTGGCCAACCCAAACATTCTAACATCACATTTTTTACCAAATAATTTATGTAATAATCCTCCTTTATATTCAGAACCATATTTTGATTTCTTAAATGGTATGGTTCTCTCACCATCAATAACATAACAGAAGTCAAGTAAATCTTTACGAGTTACTTTATCTTTCTCCCAGTTTTGTTTTTTATTTTGTCCTTTTGCTTTACCAATTTGAGCTCTAGCATAACCACCAAAAGAGTTTGCACAAATTTTAGTGATAAACTGGTCTCTATTCTCTAACAATAAATCAAAGATAGGATCTTTATAAAGAATACAATCTTCTGGAGTATTCAATAACTCTAAAACGGTTGGATTATTACTAGCCAATAATTCTAAAAATCTACGAATTTCATAGATTACAATATCATTATTATCATCATTTATTTGTTGTTTGTATTTAAAACCAAGAATATCATCCATTGGTTGTATAAATACACCTGCAAAGTCAGTATCGGATGTCTCTATGTTAGTTCCATAAGCATGTGAACCTCTAACCACCAAGAAAAGTGGTATAGCACCCGGAGACCTTTCGTTTATAAGTTGTAGTAATTGTTCTTTCATTTCTATTATATAATTTTTACAAATATAGTGAAAAAAATCAAATGTTCAACTATTTAAACTTCTTTTTTAATTCACTTAAATCTAAGAGATACATATCTTTTGGATCAGTATCTTCTAGTATCTTAATCTCTTCTTTTTTAGCAGTGAAGTCCTGCTTCATTTTCTCAAATAACTCTTTTGTTAAAGAGTAAATTGGCATTCTTAATAAGTAATCAAATGAATCATCTATCTTTTCTAATCCTAATGTCTCTATACCATTGATAATCTCATTTTTAGATACATTGTTTATTTTTAACTTATCATCAAGAATGGCTTTAATAAATCTACCTCTATTACTTAATACTTTTAATTCTTTATTAAGTTTATCTAATGTATGTTGTTTTCTTATATTATAATAATCTAATCTAAATCTGGTGAAATATTCTATAATTTCTTCTGACGTTTCAAATATTTTTAGTTTACCAAACTCATCCAATGTTGTAAATATCTCTGTTGACGATTCTTCTAACTTTAAAAGCTTTATTAAAGCAGTATCATCTAAACTTTCTAATGTAACTCTATTAAATTTAATTGTGTAGTCAACATTATCCTTACAATTATCATCATATGAAACAATATCTTTATTATCAACTAATTTATCTAGTATCTCTTCATACTTTTCATATGTCATCGAAGGTGGTAATTCACTTATCTTAACCGTTGAAGTATTTACTTTTTGAAAACGACCTCTTATTATCCATCTTTTACTATTCTCCTTATCTTGTATGAATTCACCTGTAAACTCATTTAAAGAAGGTTTAATACTAGATATTTTTTTTCCTTCAATAACTTTCACACAACTATCAATAATACTTTTAATGTCTCTATTTAGAACATTAGAAGCAAATCCAACCGCAATTCCTGAAGAACCATTTAATAATACAGTTGGAATAATCGGTAAAAAGTATTTTGGTTCAATTGTTTCACCTTCTTCTTCTTTATAGTCAAGTAAGTCAAAGTCTTTATAAATCAGTCTAAAATTCTCACTTAATTTAGTTCCAATATATCTTGCAGCACCCGGTTGTGGAGAACGTAACGAACCAAATTGACCATCTTCTTCTAATAATGGAGCATTATTTTTAAATTTTTGTGCCATTGTTACAATAGCATTTTCTAATGAAGTATTACCGTGGTGATAAAAAGCATCAGATGCAACCTTACCAGCTAACTGGAATACTTTTATATTTTTCTCACTACCATTTCTCCAAATTTGATTGGAAATATGAATGATCTTTCTCTGTGTTGGTTTGAATCCATCAACAACAGATGGTATTGCTCTTCCTTCAATAGAGTACATTGCAAACTCTTTATACTCGTTTGATAAGAAATCTGAAATCGTTTTTTCTGTCATCATAATTTTATATATAGTAAAAATTAATCTTTGTTTTTATATAATGAATAAACTGAAAAAATATAATGACTTTTTAATCTTAGAAAAGTACGATAAAAATATAAAAGCACAACTTATTAAAATGGGTGTGACTGATAAAGAAGAATTGAAAAAACAAATTACTTTATCTAAACAAGGTCACTTA
>Ga0181344_1000234_pt1 | contig 22822 bp, 18 predicted proteins | sample Su13VDMLBDD_FD_130098 | JGI IMG/M metagenome (GOLD analysis project Ga0181344, IMG submission 130098) | Freshwater viral communities from Lake Michigan, USA - Su13.VD.MLB.D.D | ecosystem: Environmental > Aquatic > Freshwater > Lake | place: USA: Michigan | collected 2013-07-15
AAGAGAAGATGCTTTTGGTAATATTGTCGTAGATCCAGAAAATACTTACTGGGAAATACAAGAAAAATACCCTATTACCCCAACACCTACACCAACTCCAACACCTACACCAACTCCAACACCGACCCCGACCGAAACTCCCACTCCAACGCCAACTAATACACCTATACCACCAACTTGTATTGATACTTGGACAATAGAAAACTTTAGTGGTACAACATTTAGAAATGGTGACCTAATACCACAAGCAACAAACTCAACTGAATGGACTGACTTTACAACTAATGAAACGCCTGCTTGGTGTTATTATAATTTTGATTCTAATAATGGTCCTGTTTACGGTAAGTTGTATAACTGGTTTGTTGTTGGCGATCCAAGAGGAATTGGTCCTGTTGGTTATATAGTTCCAAGCGAATCGGATTGGGACACTCTTGAGGTATGTTTAGGAGGAAATTCAATTGCCGGAGGTAAATTAAAAACAACGGGGACAATAGAAAATAATGACGGATTATGGTATTCACCTAATGCAGGGGCGACAAATGAAGTCGGTTTCTCTGCGATACCTAGTGGATATATGTCCGATGGCGGATTTTCAGATTTACTTAATAGTCGTGGAAGTTTTTGGACGACCACAGAAATTGGCGGAGGTTCGGTAATGGTTATGAATTTAAATTATTGGCGTGCCGATGTTTATCACGGTCCGGATAGTAAAGGTAAAGGTTATTCAATTAGGTTAAAACAATTATAAAAACTATAATATTTATATAAAAAAATAAAAAATGAATAGTAAAAAAATTTCTCAATTACCTTACGTAGGAAATAAAGGATTTACCCCTGAAGATTTACTTGTCGTTGTAAACTACTCAAATCCAAACGGAGTTACAAAAAAAACAAAAATTGCCGAATACGCAAATTATGTAAAAAAACAAATAAATTTTACTACAGATAATATTACATATTCAGGTTCCGATATAGATTGTTTAAAAATAAAATCAGGAATGTCATTAACAGATGTTATAACTATACTAGGTAATTTACTTTGTCCGGCACCCCAACCAAATATTAAATGTAATGATCTTGACTTACCATTACCGGCAAATGGAGAATGTCAAAACCCATTACAACATATTTTTAATCAAACAATAACATCTTGGTGCGAAATAAATCAACCATCATTACCATGTACAAGTAATGTAAATGCTATGGATTATTTATTTGATAGTGTAATTGAGTCTTGGAATGATTTAAACCCTCCGTCAAGACCTTGTACTAGTAATGTAAATGCTATGGGATATTTATTTGATAATGTAATAAACTCTTGGAGAAACCAATAATAAAATAAAAATAAAAAAAACAAAAAATGGCAATCACATCAACACCAGCAGAAATTTTAGATAGAATCCTTGATAAAGGAATAGTACAAAGTAATGAAAACTTAGAAATATGTTGTCCAGACTGTACTCAAGTAATGAATGGATATAATGTTAACGTATATGTTATTTCTAGCGTTGAGACTTTTTTAAAATTTGCTGAGGCAATAGGATTTACAACAGGTTTAAAAGCGACTTGTTGTATGCATTTGGCGGCGTCCGTTGAAACAACTTTAAAATTTACAGAGGCTTTAGGTGGTTTACCATCAAATCCAGTGCCTTCTTGTTCTAAAAATTTTAATTCTTGTGTTAATACAATAAAAAATAGTTTAACACCTGAAGGTATTGACAGACTTTCAGATAAAGGTGTTGTAGAATACGGGTCTTTAAGTGGTAGTTCACAACTTTGTAGAATTAATGACTTTATTGATTTATCAATAGAATTAGATCCCAACTCAGGTACTAAAGAAGAACAGTTAGATAGAATACTTGATAAAGGTATGGTAATTAGTTGTTACGATGATGAAATAGTTATCTCGTCAGTTGAGACTTGGTTAAAATGGGCGGAAGCTAACGGTTTAACAGGTGGAGGATCGGTTCCCGCTTAAAAAATTTATATAAAAAAATGGCAAATAAAAGAATTTCTCAATTACCTTTTGTTGGAAATGCGGGGTATACATCAATAGACATAATACCTATCGTAAATTACGACGTACCCACAGGAACAACAAAACATACCCCAATAATTGATTTTAAGAATTGGGCGTTAAGTGCAATTTCTGTAACTTATTCCGAATTATCCACATTAATATCATCTAATGACTTAGTACAAGGATCGTATTATTTAATTACGGATTTTCAAACGATATACGATTTGCCGGATTATTTCCCTGACGGGAACCCTAGAACAAATATACAAACAATTATAACTGCGGTGGACCCAATAATTGTTTTTGCAACATCAAACAGCACGATATCAATTGACGCATACCAACCATCATACCCAAATGATACAATTAAATATGACTATAGTTGGTCAACAACAGAAATAAATAATTCACCAACAAAAGGTAGGATTATTGAACGTATTGATGAATATAACAATAGGACGGATTATGATCACAGAAAAGTTGAATTTAAAAGGTACACGTCATATTATTTAAACAATAAACTGTCAGGCACAATATTAGATTACGATTGTACCACAGGGGTTGTTGTTGGTAATGACACTTTATTTCTTAGTGAGGTTAGTCCTGGTAATATTTTACTTTTTGACTCTAAAAGTAGTCTTGGTTATTTTATTGGTGTTAAAGTTGTTAATGTTAATAGTAATACATCTATTGACGTTCTTATTGACCCCACATATTCGGGAACAACATTTGTTGGGGATTCTATTGATTATTATAGTAGTACAATTGCCCCATTTACTTTAGATTATAAAGAAGTTTATGTTGGTGAGTCGGATGAGAGTGATTTTGATTCAGTTTATACATTCCAACTAGATGGGACTACAATAAATAACTATATTGGTGATTATTCATCTTATTATCTTAACATCACACCTCCACTTTTAAAATTTTTATTATCAAATAATGTTATGGGCACAAGCACACAGTCAAATTACTTTGGGTCTTTGGCTTTTAATAATAGTTTTTTTGGAAAAATGGAGGCAAATAAATTAACTCACCTTTTCTATAATAACGTATTTAGAGGATTCTTTCAAAAAAATAAGGTAGGAAGTTATTTTTATGAAAACATTATATCGGGTAATATGATAAGTAATTATATTGGGGATTATTTTAATAATAATATCACATTAGGTAATTTATTTAACAATAATCAAATACAAAATAATTTTGAAAACAATATATTTTACAGTAGTGTTAATAGTAATATAATTGGGAATGGGTGTGTTGAAAATCAGATAATTGCAAGTAATTTTTCGTCTAATGTTATTGGTGATAATTTTTCAGGTAATCAAACATTTAATAGTAAAACTGATTTTAGTGATAATCACATTGGTAATAATTTTGTAAAAAATCAAATTGGTAATCACTTTTTGAGCAACCAAATTGGTAATTATTTTGGCAACTCTCAAAAAAAATTAAATAGGATTGGCGTTGAATTTTTAAATAACCAAATAGGCGATTATTTCGGTACTGATAATTTTAATGATGCTTTAGGTAATGATATTGGAGTTGTAACAACAATAGGATTTAATTCTTTACAATCTGTACCATCAGGTATAACACTAACTAATGGGGGTACAAGCTATTCTGATTCAACAAACGTAACAACAACAGGAGTATTAGGATCTTCATTAACAGTAAATATTGTTACTGATGGGTTAGGAGTTATTACAGGCGTAACAATAAACACGCCAGGAACTTATTATTCTGTTGGTGATTCTATAACAATAAATGGTGGTGGTAACGATGCAACATTTAATATAACAGGTGTTACTTCATTTACTGTTGGTAATACTATTGATAACGGATCCGGAGATAGTTGTGAGGTTGTATCCATAGAAAGTCTAACTTCTATTACGGCAAATGTTTTAATTGGTAATCTTGGTATTGGGGATACCATAGATAATAATACTAACAGCAGTGCGACAATTTCTTCAATTGACGTGGAAGTTTATAGTGATGGGGTAATGTCGAATAATATTATTGGTAATTACTTTATTAATAACCAAATAGGAATAGATTTTAAAAATAACCATATAGGTAACTTTTTTGGAAATGATCAAACAACAGACATATCAAATATAATATTGGATAATTTCCAAAGTAATGTTATAGGAAATTATTTTGGGATTGACGTTGAAACTCCATTAATAGGTGAGGGTGGTAACATAATAAGAAATAATTTTATTGGTAACACTATTGGAGATAGTTTTACTTATAATGTAACTTTTGATGTATCTAATAGTGGGTATACTAATAACACAATAGGATGGGCGTGTAATCGAAATGCTTTTGGGGACGGATTTAGTTTTAATCGAATCGGAGACTTATTCCAAGAAAATTTAATTAATGTAAATTTTGCAGATAACAAAATAGGATATGCATTTTATTCAAACATAATTGATGCAAATGCCTCCTCAAATAAAATAGGATCATTTTCTTGGTTTAATGAGATAGGCACAAATTTTGAATCAAACGAATTTGGAGATAGTTTCTTTGCTAACACAATTGGAACGGACTTTTCCCATAATAATGGAGGAAATTTCTTTGGTCAATTTTTTGTTGCTGGTAACGATTGGGGAGATAATATCTATGACAATCAATTTGGTGAACATATATTTGATAATGAAGTTTTAGACGATTTTAATAATAATAACATTTTTAATTATTTTATAAGTAATATTGTTGATTCAGGATTCAGATATAATTTTACACAATTTGATGTTATAGGTTATGATTTTACACCGGCAAGTCATGTTTACGGTAACTATAACTGTACTTTATTTGGAGACTCAACTTCAACACTTGTGTTAAGTTATATTGCTTCATCTCCACCATATTTGACAGTAGTTTCCCCAACATCATAAAAAGATAAAATTATTAAATATATGGTAACAAAAATAAGATTAGAACAAATGGCTCAAGCAAAAAAAACACATCCTAATATGGCAACAACAGGTGTTGATATTACCGTGTTAAAAAAAATAGATGAAGAGGCAAATAAAAAAGTAAAAGATTATAATAATTTAAATAAATCGATAACCTCATCAATAAAAGAAATTAACACTTTAAAAAATAATTATGATTCCGAAAGTAAAAAAACAATTGAGGAATTACAAAAAGTCGTTGAGGAAAAAAATTCAGAAATTAAATTATATAAAGAAAAATTGGACGGAGGGGACATTGCTAAAGAAGTTATAGATTCGATTAGAAATGTTGAGGTTTCTATTTCAGACAATGAGGTTAAAGAAAATTTACAACTCCAAGGGTATATCGGAAAAGAGGTAAATAAAGTAACTAAAGAAAGTGCTTATAATTATGTACAACAATTGTTAATTAATAAGTTTAAAAATAATGAAATAAGAAATAATATTGTTAAAAAAAATATAAATTATTTTGATACGTTAAAAAACTCTACCGAAGAATCACAACCGTCAAGGTTGGATGTATAATTGACTTAGACATTAATAAATCATATAATTATAATAGTAAGGTAAATGTCATCTTTGTATGGCAGTTAATAAACCAAACTTAAAATAATTTATATGATATCACAAGAAGAAATTAAATCGTTTCTAGAAGGGAACGATTCAGAAGAGCACATAGTTGCAATCGAGTTTGATTACGTATCGGACCACATTTATAAAATCAAAGAAGTTCCTGGAAAAGGTAAATCAATTGTTAGAGATAGTTTAATTGCCTTTGCTTGGGTTGGTGACCTAAGAGGGTTAAACTTTTATCAAGGATCCAAGGCGTTACAAAAAGAAGCAATGTCTAAGTACGGAATTGTGATAGACAAATTAAGAACTGACGGAAATGAAAGATTAGAAAATGGATTGACCTTTATGGTTAAATCTATGAAAGGATATAGATCTCTAACACAATTTTTTAGAGATGGGGGAATAGACCCATGGGGAGAAAAAACAAAAGATAAGTTTTTAATGTTACCTCCTGTAGAACAATATCTAATATCAAAAGAAAAAAGATTATTCAAAGGATTTGAGGAATACAACGATATCACAAGATTTGGGTTTGACCTTGAGACGACCGCATTAGAACCAAAAGACGGTCGTATATTCATGATTGGGATGAAAACAAATAAAGGTTTTCTTAAAGTTATTGAATGTAAAGATGAGGACGAAGAAAGAAGAGGTCTTGTCGAATTTTTTAATACAATAGACGAATTAAAACCTTCAATCATTTCGGGGTATAACTCAGCAAATTTTGACTGGTTTTGGATTTTTGAAAGGTGTAAAGCGTTAAATCTTGACATTAAAAAGATTGCAAAATCTTTAAATCCGTCAAGAACAATATCACAAAAAGAGTCTATGTTGAAGTTGGCAAACGAGGTTGAAAGGTACAACCAAGTACAACTATGGGGGTATAATGTAATAGATATTATTCACTCAGTTCGCAGAGCTCAGGCAATTAATTCAAATATAAAAGAGGCTGGTTTGAAATATATTACAAAGTATATTGATGCCGAAGCTAAGGATCGTATATACATTGACCACACAAAGATTGGTCCAATGTATGCCGAAAAGGGAGAATATTGGTTAAACATTGAAAATGGAAATTACCGCAGAGTAGGTGTTGATCCTAAGATTGATGAGGTTTGTTATAGACGAGGGGACAAGTACATTAAAACAACAGGGGACGATATAGTTGAGCGTTATCTTGACGATGACCTTGAGGAAACCTTGATTGTTGATGATGAATTTAATCAGGGAACTTTCCTACTTGCATCACTTGTACCAACAACATATGAAAGAGTTTCAACGATGGGAACCGCAACATTATGGAAAATGATAATGCTTGCTTGGTCTTATAAGTTTGGACTTGCAATCCCAAAAAAAGAAGAACAAAGAAGATTCGTAGGTGGACTATCTCGATTACTAAAAGTAGGTTACTCTAAAGACGTTCTTAAACTTGACTACTCCTCACTATATCCATCAATTCAGTTGGTACACGATGTTTTCCCTGAATGTGATATAACAGGCGCAATGAAAGGATTGTTAACGTTTTTCCGTAATTCTCGTATTATGTATAAGAACTTAGCGTCTGAATATAAAAATATTGATAAAAAGAAATCATTATCATTTGACCGTAAACAATTACCAATTAAAATTTTCATTAACGCATTCTTTGGGTCATTATCCGCCCCACAAGTATTCCCATGGGGAGATATAAATATGGGAGAACAGATCACTTGTACTGGTAGACAGTATCTTCGTCAGATGTTAAAATTCTTTGTTAAGAGAGGATATACCCCACTTGTGTGTGATACGGACGGTATGAACTTCTCATTACCTGAAGGTGGTGTTGATCATAAAGTTTATGTCGGTAAAGGTTTAAATTGGTTGGTTAAAGAAGGTAAAGAATATAGAGGATATGATGCTGATGTTGCAGAATTTAACGATACGTTCATGAAAGGTGAAATGGGACTTGATTGTGATGGTACTTGGGATTCTTGTATTAATTTGGCTCGTAAGAACTATGCGACTATGGAACACAACGGTAAAATTAAATTAACCGGGAATTCAATTAAATCTAAAAAAATGCCGAAGTATATTGAGATTTTCTTAGATAAAGGTATTAGACAACTTTTAGAGGGGGATGGTCAATCCTTTGTTGAGTATTACTATGAGTATGTACAAAAAATATTTGACCAAAGGGTCCCGTTAATGCAAATTGCGTCTAAGTCAAAAGTTAAACAATCTATTGATGATTACATTAAAAGAAGTAAACAAACAACTAAGGCTGGCGCTTTAATGTCAAGACAGGCACATATGGAACTTGCAATAAGAGACGGGCTTAATGTGAATCTTGGTGATGTTATATATTATGTGAATAACGGAACAAAGTCATCACATGGTGATGTTCAGAAAGTAAACAAACCTAAAAAGGGATGGTCAGAAGAACAGATAAGTTTGTTCTTTTCAAACAATGAAAAATCTGATTATAAAAATAAAGAACAATTTCTATTAAAGAATGGTTGGGAAAAATCTTGGTCGGAAGATAATTGGGTACGTAGTGACTCTAAAAACAAGGAAGCGAATACAGGAATCCCAACAGATGTTGCATATAGAGTTGAAAGTTCTGACTCAGTAATTCAATTAAACTCATACAGATTGGAACCAAATGACATTGAGAATAATCCGGATATGTTAGGGGAATATAATATCCAAAGAGCTATTGCAACATTTAACAAACGAGTAGAACCATTACTTATTGTTTTTAAAGAAGAAGTAAGAAATGGATTACTTGTTAAAAATCCGGAAGATAGAGGATTTTTTACTAAAACACAATGTGAACTTATAAACGGTGTTCCATTTGAAGAAAAGGATCAGGACGATGTTGAAGAACATCTAATCAAAATGGAGGATGGTGAGGTTGAGTTTTGGGAAAAAGTTGGTATAGATCCTAACTATATGTATGAATTAGCAGAACCTGGTTGGGAAAATTTAGTTTAAGACATTTTTAATCCGTCCGATGATAGTATATACCAATTACCTTGGACAAATTGAAACTGAACACATGACCCTTTTTCTAAAAGGAGTTCATCCCATTCTTCATCAATTAATCCTAAATCAGGTTTTACTAAAACTGATGTTAAAGATTTAATAACTATTCTTTTTGTTATATTAGAATTCAATGTAACTTCAGAATTATTAACAGACCTAACAATTAATAACGTTTCATCGTTTGTGATATACTGTTCTTTAGAAATGATTAACGCCTTATCATTTTCTTTAGGGATATCAATTGATGTTTGATATTTAATAACATTTTTTCTTTGTGCTATATTTGTCATATTACATAAATTTGTCTTGGCATGGCTCTAAACTTAAGAGACTTGTTTAAGTTTTCGGCAATTAAGGCCTCCCTCTCCATAACTTTTTCAGGCCTTAATCTTGTTAATTTACCTTCAGCCCCTGTTAATTCTTCTATTAGTTTTGTCTTTTCATCTTTTCCTTCTGTTGCAAGTGTTGCATACTCCATAGTTAAGTCACCATCAGGGGTTTTAAGATTACCACTAAACTTACCTCTAACCTTTGATAATAATTCTTTGGCCGATGCAACAAACCATCTTCTAACCCATATTTGAGCGGGGTTATTAAGGTCATCCCATCCTAACTTATTAAACGGAACGTCGGAAGGTAATTTAATTATATCAGGGTTATCTTTTAAACATTTATTTCTATCACCATCATTTGTATCATAATACCAATACCAAACTTTACCTTTCATTAAGGATGAATTACCAAAGTCAAATTTACCTCCAGGTGTGTTCATTAAATGAACGGCCTTTTTACCATCAGGTAATGCCGTTACTCTATATGTTAAATCACCAGCAATAATTCTTCTTTGTACATTCATTTCTTGCATTCTAAGTAACATATCAAATGCGGGCATCATAAAGTAGCTACCTCCCATATTACCCATCTGAGCTAAACCACCCCCTCCTCCGAGACCACCACCAACACCTAAACTTCCAAAAGACCATGGGTCAAACATAGTTTGTGTTAATGTTGCCGGAGTAAACCAAAGTAATTCATTTAATTCTCTACCCGCAGGGATTTCATATATTTGTTGTTTTGGAACTAATTGAATGTAATCCTTTTTTAATACCCAATCACCACCAGCCTGAAGACCAACAATTTAGAATATGCATAAGTATATCTTGTTTCATAGTCTAAACTTTTTGTCATAAAAGCTCTTGTTAAAGACTGAGATTCAACATTTAAACCCCAAAGGTTTGACCATTGTGAATCAGTTAACCAATCTTGTACATATTGAGAATAATCCTCTATTGAAAATTCAAGAAGAGTATCTAATTGTTCGTCTTCTAATTCTACGGATCTTAATGGTGCTCCTAGAATGTGTCTAACTCTCGTGTAAAGTCTTTCCCTTTCTTCGTTACTTATTATTGACATGTTAATTGTTTTTATATAAATATCTTAAGATTAATTAATAAGTTCTTTTAGACTTTTTCTATAATAATTAATCATTTCATTTATTTCTTCCGAATAACCTAAATCTTTTAGTTTGTCTTTATAAAATTGTATTCTTTCTTTAAAGTACTCAACTTCTTTATCAACATCTCTTTGTAGTTTAGGTTTAGTTTCGGACTTTTCTTTTTCTAATTTTACTTCAAACTCTATATTTGTCTTTAATGGGTTTTCATAAAAAACAATATAAAATTTAGGGAATGTAGTTGGGTTAGCAACCGTTTGTATTCTTGAAAAATCATTTCTAAACATAATAAATTTTTCATTTTTTCTATCAACATATAATATTATATCAACGTTTTCTTCTTTATATTTATTATGATTATACCAAGAAGGTACTCTATAGTAATAACCTCTTTCTGAACCATATTTTTCTATTGTTTTAGAAATAATTGGTTTTACTTGTATATAATAAGAAATATTGTCAACTATAACATCAAAATCTTGACCCAATTTTCTGTCCCTAATATCACCAGCACACCTCTCAACCACTTTCCAAGACAAACCTTCTTCTTCTGGATTTAATTTAAAAGATTGGATGATTACACTTTTAGCGTAATTTTCATTGGCCTTTCCATCTAAAACTATTTGACTATTTAATCTTACTAATCTTTCAGTGAATCTACCGTCATTACTAACTAAATCTTTGATGTTATTTAAAATCCACCCTCTAAAGTTGTCTAAACCATCTGTTTCTTCTAACCATATTTTTTGTATTTCTTTATGTACAGAACTATTTGTGTCAAATCTATTTATGATTGACCAATTACCGTTTCCACCATAATTTTGTTCAGTAAAATTACCACCAATAATACCTTCATCTGTCTGACAGTCATCAGTTTCTATTTTACCTGAACATCCATTCATATATGTTGTTCCTTCACATTTTGGATATGCGTTGTTAATAATTTTTCTAAATGAAGTTGGTGTCAATGGAAACGCCTCCTTTGCCTCATTTAGTGTTTCCTTATCTTTAATAGACTCTTTTAATGTCTTATCGTCTAATTTAATTTTATATAATTCATTAACAAATTCCCAATTTACATGATTCCAAAACTTTTTAATATATTCGTCCCTTTTGTTTTGGTATTTTAGATAATACGCATGTTCCCAAAGATCAAGTCCTAAAAGAGGATGTCCACCGCCATTAGTAATATTCATTAATGGATTATCTTGATTAGGGGTTGACATAATTTTTAATTTGTTTGTCTTTGTTAAAATTAACCAAACCCAACCTGACCCGAATCTTTTTTTGGCAATATCATTAAATTCATCTTTCATTTTTTTAATGTTACCATATTGCTTGATAATCTTTTCAAAGATTTCGCCTTTTGGTATTTGTTTTTTAGGGGACAACATTTTCCAAAATAAAGCGTGATTAAAGGCTCCTCCGGCATTGTTTCTAATTGTATCGTCGTATTTACTTATTGATTTAATGATATTCTCTAAATCCAAATCACTATATTTTTTCTTAGATAAAGCATCATTTAATTTTTTAACATAACCTTTATAATGTTTATTATAATGAATATTCATTGTTTTAGGATCAACAAACTGTTTTATTGCAGAATATGAATAAGGTAATTTTTCAATACCTATTTTTTTCATTTCTAATAAAAATTCATTTTTAATGTTTGTTTTATCTTGGGTTATTATTTCTTCTTTAAGAAGTTCTAATTTATTATGTAATGATTTTCGTCCCTCAAATATAATTTTATCTAAGTCGGGATTTTCCTTTTCAAATGTTTTCATTAAAGATCCTGCAAGTGCGTTTGCCTCATCCTCATTTTGACCACCAATATTAGGACCTCTTTTTCTACCAATAACATTTCTTTGATAAGAATGAACCCATTCGTGAGCCAAGGTCCTTAGAATGTCTCTATTCATTCTATTATTAACCAAAATTTTAATTCCTTTCTCTTTATGTTGACTACCTGTTGTCATTCTACCAACTCTTTCACCTAAAAAAGTTATTGTTAGATCTTCTTCTAATTTGTATTTTTTTTGTAAAAATTTACAAAATTTTACTATTAATTCTTTTTTTTCAGAATCTATATTTGCGTCATTATTTTTAAAAGTAATTTTCATTAAAGATAAATATCAAAAAAAGTAAAAAACCCCACTTTTACAAATGGGGTTATTTAGATGAGGTTATGTTTTTTATTTTTTGTATTCTTTTATTTTTGCGTCTAATTTATCACAACGCGAATCTATATGACTTGAGAGACTTGAAATATCAAATTTAGTTATTCTTTCTAAGTCTGTAAATCTTCTATCAACTTCGTCACTATAGTTGTTTAAATTAATTGATAAATCTTTATGTAGATCATCAATACGATTGTTTATCTCACTAAGTGAGTGTCTTCTTTCCCTTTCAATATGATCAATATAATCATGAAATGATTTAACTTCCGTAAAAAATGTATTCTTACCAACCTTATCTTTTATCTTTAAAAACATGACCACAACTGATGTTACAACCGCAACCAAACCCAAAGTAGATAAAACTGATATTAATATAACTGTTTCCATAACTTTATTTTTTTTAATGTTTATTAAACCTCATCTAAAAAAAAATAAGTTTTTTATTTTTAATATAAATAAAAAACCCCACTTTAATGGTGGGGTTAATAACAATCTAATCTTTTTTAATATCGGTATCTACTTCTATATCTTCTTGATTCATTCATATCCCCAATCTTTTCCATAGGGTTTTCAAGAGGTTCGTCTGATTGTTGAGACAATTTTTCAAAAAGTTTTACAAACTCAGGTGCCGGTAATGTTTTAAAGGCTTCTGTTGAACATCTTTGAAAATCTAATCTTGCGGGGTCACATCCAGGTATACTACTATGTGTCTTTAAAAGCTCAACGTCAGCAGATAAATTTATTTCCTCTTCTTTTATTATTCTTCTTAAAAGGTTTTCTATTTTTCTTTCAGTATATCTATTCATAATAATTTTTATTTATAAATATATCTTAAAAATAAAAATTATCTTCTTTTATTAATAAGGTTTAAAATTTCCTCAACAACATCACCAATACTATCTGAAACCTCATCACCCATTACAGTCCCAATTACCTTTTTCTTATGATTTAAAATGTCATATATTGAACCCTCAATTGTATTTTCAAATAACGGGTAATAAACTAAAACATTATTTTTTTGACCATATCTATACGCTCTATCTTCAGCCTGAGAATGTTCGGCAGGAACAAAAGATAAATCATTCATAATAACCGCTTCAGCGGAAGTTAAAGTTAAACCAACACCAGCGGCCTTTAAATTACCAACAAAAACTTTAATTTTTTCATTATCCTGAAACTGATCTACCGCATATTGCCTTTGTACTTTATTACAACTACCATCAAGATAAACAGCTTGTTTACCAAAATGTTGATAAATTGTTTGTAACGTATCAGTAAAGTTTGTAAAAATAATCACTTTTTTACCTTGATCTAAAATATTTTCAGCAAATTCTATTGTTTGTTTTGCTTTTTCGTTTGAAATTACCTTTCTTACTTTCATTAGTTTTGAAAATTGTACGGTAAGAGAAGAAGACTCATTGGGATTTTTTTCATACCAATCATAATATTCTCCCATTAATTCTTCATATTCTTTTGATTTTAATCTCAAGTAGACAGGGCTAATAATTTTATCGGGTAAATCTAAAACATCTTCTTTTAATCTTCTTAGTATTTGTTTTGATGTCCTATCCTTTAATTCCTCAAGGTTGGATGCCCCTGTTACGTTCCATACCTTTCTTTTTCCTGCGTTAAACTGGTATCCCTGACAGTATCGGATAGCGTAAGCCATCCAATTCTGTGCTACGGGACTTTCGATGATACTCAAAAGATTATAATAGTTGATTGGTCTTGATGTCATTGGTGTTCCTGTAAGTAACCAAACTCTTTTAATTTTTTTAACAAAACTATTAATTATTTTAGTTCTTTGTGCTTGGGCGTTAGAAACCATATGAGCCTCATCCAATATAACTAATTCAAATTCAGATTGATTAAGAAGTGAGTTTTCTAAATCTTTGGGGTCGTGAAAGTTTTTTAGAATATCATAATTAACAATAACAAAATCGGAATTAACCGAATATTTTTTACCTTCCGCAATATAAACAGATCTATCGGTATAATTCGCAATTTCTCTTTCCCAATTTATCTTTAAAGATGCGGGACATATAATTAAAACCTTTTTTGCCCCTGTTTCTAATGCTGCAATTATTGTTGAAGTTGTTTTACCTAATCCCATGTCATCCGCCAAAATAAATCTTCTTGACCCTACCAATTTTTCTATGGCTTCTTTTTGATGTGATAATGGAGGTCTATGATTATATTTAGAATAATCTATTTTTACTTCTTCTATTGTGTGTGATTTTATAAGTGCCGATTTAGGAACCCAAAATTCTGTTAAAGGATCATTATCAAAAAATTTACCCCATATGTGATATGACTTTTCCTTTTCTATTAAAAGCTTCTCAACGTAAATTTTCTCAGGAATTTTTAAAAGATATCTTTCTTCTGAAAATTTTTTAGCGAAATAAGTATCTAATTCTACCCATCTCCTCGCAACTTTTGGTTGTGTGTTGTGGTAATTTATAATGTATTCCGCTTGAGTTCTTGTGGGATAAAATTTTTTATTAGATTCTTTTTTTGATTTAATATATAATATATGGTTATTGGCCCCACTATAAGTGTCCAAAATTTGTAATGCTTGATGTTCTATTAATTGTTTATTAGTAGACAAAACCTTTTTTATTAAAAATACGCAAAAAAAAGATATTTATCAATAAAACACTTAAATGAATAATAAAGTACCTATTACAAGATTAGGAAAATTTTTTGGTGATAAGGATTTTTCTCTTGAGATTTCTATGGGTCAGGAGTGGTTATATGGTGATATGAACTATACTTGTGTTCTTTATAGGGTTGATAAAGTAAAAACAAAAAAAGACGATGTATATGGTGAAGCCACATCTGACAGTATAAATTTTTTACCTCCTGTAGAATTTAATGCCTATGTTGCCATTGCGTTACCTGAAAATAAATTTATGGGATCAACAAAAATAGAACAAATTGAGCCAGGTAATATTACAATTTCTGTTTATTTAAAAACTTTAGAGGAATTAAATATTGATATAAATTTTGGTGATTATATTGGGTACTATGACACTGAAAACTTTGTTAGATATTATACTGTTGTAAATGATGGTCGTGTAATATCAGACATAAAACATACATACAAAGGATTTAAACCTTTTTTTAGAACAATAATCGCATCACCGGTTACTTCTAACGAATTTAGAGGATTATAATAAATTATGGGATTACCTAAGAAAATAAAAAAACATATACCTTTAGAGTTTGGTGTTAGTCCATTAGAGAGAAGACACCAACTTGCGGACATGATTGCCGAAAAAGGTACCTTTTTACCTAAAGGGTTATTACATGCAGATTTAGATAAAGGATTTTTAGAGTTTGTTAAAGACAATCTTTCAATCTCCATTGAAGGTAAAAAAATATCAATAGTTGATATTTTAATAACAACACAAAACTGGTCTCAATTTACCGAGACATGGAATTTTCAAAATTTAGATAAAAACGCCGAACCCCCGTTTGTAACGGTAGTAAGACAACCTGAAGTTAAGTTTGGTGATCCACAGATAAAATATAATATACCAAATAGAAGACTTTATCATTATGCTCAAGTCCCAACATGGGACGGGCAAAGACATGGTATGGACATATATAAGATACCACAACCAATTCCAATACAAATTAATTACACTGTTGTTATTATTTGCAATAGGATGAGAGAAATTAATGAGTTTAATAAGACCATTATGGAATTATTCGCATCAAGACAGGCGTATCAAAAAATTAAAGGACATTATATTCCTATTGTTATGGGTGACGTTTCAGATGAATCAGTCCTTGATTTAGAAAAAAGAAAATATTACATACAGAAATATCCTATGACACTACAAGGGTTTTTATTAGATGAAGATGAATTCGTTGTTCAACCGGCAATTGTTAGAACAATGCAAGTATATGAAACGGATACATCAATTAAAAAGAAAAGACCTAAAAAGAACGAACTTCTACCTTTGGACTTAACATTTATTTACGATATAGGTAGTAACTCATTTACCGACAAAATATTTTTTACGTCAGACATGAAGGTAGGTTCTGTTGAAAATGTTGATTCATATAGTGTTTATATTAATGACGACTTTTATGGTAATGACATTACAGAAATACAAATTAACACTGGAGATATTATTAAAATAGACATTGTTAAAGATGATAATACAAAATCTTCCAAAATAGTATTACAACAACAATTAATTTAATCTTCCCCGTAAAGATCTTTTTTTTCTTTACATTTTTCTATTATTAGATTTTCTAAAAACCTATACATTTTAATGCCTCTTTTGTCACAATATTTTTTTAAAATTTCGTGAACATCCTTATCAATTTTTAAATTTTTTATCTTTTTAGGTTCTTTATCCATAGGTAGAAAAAAGGCAGAAAAAAATCTTACCAAGATATAAATACTTTTATGTAAGTAAAGTTTTTGCGGAAAATACCGGTATTTATATAAAAAATAAATTATAATAAACTAATATTGAAAAAATATGGCAACTAACAGTAAAATTTTCGTTTCACCTGGTGTCTATACTTCAGAAGTGGATTTAAGTTTTGTGGCACAAAGTGTTGGTGTTACAACTTTAGGTATTGTTGGAGAAACTTTAAAAGGTCCGGCCTTTGAGCCTATCTTTATAAAGAACTACGACGATTTCCAATCTTACTTTGGGGGTACTTCACCTGAGAAATTTGTAAACACACAAATACCAAAATATGAAGCGGCATATATCGCTAAATCATACTTACAACAATCTAATCAATTATTTGTAACTAGAGTTTTAGGTTTGTCAGGTTATGATGCGGGACCGTCTTGGTCTATCATTACAAGTGCAAATTTAGACCCAAAAACATTAACCCCTTATTGTTTAAGTGAAGTAACTCCATCAGGTTCTTGTGAACCAATTTGTGTTACAACTAAAACAATACCTTTCACAGTTAATTTTACTGGATGTACTAACAGTTCTTCTTCAGTAGAATTTGGTTTATTTCCTGACGAAATTGAAAACATTTTAACAAACCAATACGAACAATTTAACGGAAGCACCTCAACATTGTTAAATGATCTACAATTTTTTGCATATCAAAGAATATTAGATAACCCATCAGAAAGTACATCAATTGCATACTTTGGAACAATAGACGGGGATGATTATGATGTTTTGTCTACAGGATATACTGCGTCAACTAACGTATTTAATGTACCATCACCATCAAGTAATCTTACAGATTTTACATCTCCATTTAATGATCCTTGGTATTATGCTTTATTTGAAAATACAGGAAATGGTCTATATACAGGATACTCTTTTTGGAACGTAGTTACAGGATTAACACTAATTAATCCAATCACAACAACAACATCAACACTACCAACCCCAACGCCAACACCAAATCCTTGTGTTACACCTACACCAGTTGTACCAACAACAACAACTACAACAACAATTCTTGATTGTTATTCAGGTACTGTTGTGGGTATGATATATGTGTATAGTGGTAATTCATATACTGATTATGACGATATGGTTGTCGCAACATTAAGATCAAGAGGTATTTCAGATTACAGTGATGATGTTAACCCAAGATTTGAAATCACAGGTTTAACAGACGTTAATATTGATTGTACCGGTCAATATGATGATGTACTTAAAAATCCTTTTGCAAAATTCGTAATAAACGCAACAAATTACCTTGGTAATAATTTTAGTTTTGTTACATCATTTGCTAACTCAGATTCTGAATATATTTCTAAAGTATTTGGAGGTAGTAATTTTGGTAAACCAAGAAACGTAGTTCCTTTATTTGTTGAGGAAAGATTCCAATCGTTATTAAGATGGGCATATAATAAAGGTTATATTAGAGGTTTAAAATGTAATTTAGTATCTTTACCTGAAGCACAAAGTGAAGACCCAACATCAATTGGATGGTATTTAGAAAAATACCAATCACCTGAAAGTCCATGGGTTGTTTCAGAATTAAGAGGTTCTAAAGTTTATAACCTATTTAAATTCTATACAATTTCAGACGGTAATAGTGCAAATACAGAAATTAAAATATCAATTTCAGATATATCATTTGCTAATGAAACATTTACAGTTTTAGTTAGAGATTATTATGACACAGACTCAAACCCTGTTGTTCTTGAGAAATTTACAAACTGTTCCATGAACCCAAGTGAAAACAATTTTATCGCTAAAAAAATAGGTTCATTAGATGGTGAATATGAATTAAAATCAAGATATGTAATGGTAGAAATGAATGAGGATGCTCCTATTGATTCTTTACCTTGTGGTTTTGAGGGATACAATTTTAGAGAGTATTCAGGTGCAAGATCTCCATTCCCTATTATTAAAACAAAATATGATTTCCCTGGTGAATTAGTCTTTAATCCTCCGTTTGGTACTCCATCAGGAACTGATGATGCGGGACTTTCTTCGGGAGATAATCTTAGAAAAACTTTCTTAGGATTCTCTACAAGTGCTGATTATGGATATGATCCTAGTTTCTTTGAATATAAGGGTAAAAGAAATCCTTCTAATATTTGTTTCGCAACTGAATCATCGCCTTGGTTATATAGAACAAGAGGTTTCCACATGGATAAAAACGCAAGTGGTATCACAATCTCAAATGTATTCGCAACAAGTGGAACTCCTAGATTCTACGCAGGAGCCGCAGACTTTAGTAGTGAACCTACAGTTGAGACAAATCCTTACTATAGATTATTTGCTCGTAAATTTACATTATTAGTACAAGGTGGTTTTGACGGTTGGGATATTTACAGAGAAAGAAGAACAAACGCCGACAAATATCAATTAGGTAGAACAGGTTACCTTAATGGGGCTTGTGCAACAACAAGGTATCCAAACGCAGTTGGTTGGGGAGCGTTCAAACAAATCACTGTTGGTGATGGAACGAGAGAATACGCAAATACCGATTATTACGCATACTTGTTAGGAATTAGAACATTTGCTAACCCTGAAGCGGTTAACATTAACGTATTTGTAACTCCTGGTATTGATTATGTAAATAATAGTGACCTTGTTGAAGATACTATTGACATGGTTGAGAACGATAGAGCGGATTCATTGTACATTACAACAACACCTGATTACAATTTGTTATTACCAACAACAACAGGTATTGACGGATTAATTTACCCACAAGAGGCGGTAGATAATCTTGACGGTACAGGTATCGACTCTAACTACACGGCAACTTATTACCCTTGGGTATTAACTCGTGATAGTGTAAATAATACTCAAATTTATTTACCACCAACGGCTGAAGTTACAAGAAACTTGGCGTTAACTGATAACATCGCATTCCCTTGGTTTGCGGCGGCAGGTTATACTCGTGGTATTGTTAACTCAATTAAAGCACGTAAGAAACTTACACAAGAAGATAGAGATGTGTTATATCTTGGAAGAATTAACCCAATTGCAACTTTCTCAGATGTTGGTACCGTAATTTGGGGTAACAAAACTTTACAAGTAAGACAATCGGCTCTTGATAGAATTAACGTTAGAAGATTGTTGTTACAAGCACGTAAGTTGATATCTGCGGTTTCTGTTAGATTACTTTTCGATCAAAACGATGAAAAAGTAAGACAAGATTTCTTAAATGCGGTTAACCCTATATTGGATGGAATCAGAAGAGACAGAGGTCTTTACGATTTTAGAGTAACTGTTTCAAGTGACACTGCCGATTTAGATAGAAATCAAATGACAGGTAAGATTTATATCAAACCAACAAGATCGTTAGAGTTTATAGATATCACATTCTATATTACACCAACAGGAGCTTCTTTTGAAGATGTTTGATAAAAAATGATTTAAAAGTAAAAGAGGGATTATGTCCCTCTTTTTTTTTATAAAATTAATATATTTATATGATATGAATTATTACAAGTTTTTAGTAAAAAAAATAATAAAGGAAGTTGTTGATGAAAAAAACGTAGAATACGCATCAAAATACTACGCATTTGACTGGGATGATAATCTAATGCAAATGCCAACTTTAATATATCTTAAAGATGAAGATGGTGACATTATTGGTATGAACACTGAAGACTTTGCTGAATATAGAACACTTATAGGTTCTGAACCGTTTGATTATGAAGGACACACTATAGTTAGTTTTGATACAGACCCTTTTAGAGATTTTAATGTTACAGGAGATAGAAAATTTTTGGAGGATATTAAATACGCCCCTATCGCTTCAGAAGTGGTATGGGACGATTTTAAAGAGGCGATAAATAGTGGATCCGTATTTGCTATAATAACCGCTAGAGGACATTCACCAGCAGCACTTAAAAAGGCGGTTAAACATATTATAGAAAACAATATGCACGGTATCGAAAAGGGTGAGTTAGTAAAGCATTTAAAAGAATACCGAAGATTAGGAGGATTAAAACAAGTAGAAAATGAAAATTGGTTAATAAACGATTACTTGGACAGATGTCAGTTTTCTCCCGTATCTTACGGAAAAGGTTCTGCGGCTAACCCTGAAGAAGAAAAATATAATGAGTTATTAAGATTTTATAACAGAATGAGTCGGTCATCTAAAAAATTCCAAAAGGCGCAATTTATAAATCACGTAGACACTGGAAAAAATGCAATAGGTAGTAATTTATTTAAGTTCAAAGAACCATCATTTGGTTTTTCAGATGATGATGAAAGAAATGTAAAATCAGTTAAGAAAAGATTTTCAGATATAGGTAAGAAATTAAATGTTTATTATACTAAAGGAGGAGAAAAAAGATTATATGAGAACCGGTCTAGTAGAAGAATATTTTAAAAAAAGATAGAAGTAAATAGAAAAATTTTTTCTACCGTATATTTATAATAAAAATAAAAATAAACTAAAATTAAAAAATAGAAAACATGGCAGATCTTTTAATGAAAATGCCCATACCGTATGAACCAAAAAAGCAGAACCGATTTATCTTGAGGTTTCCTACAGATTTGGGTATCAATGAGTGGTTCGTTCAAACAGCGTCAAGACCTAAGATTACAATAACATCAAATAACATTAAATTTCTTAACACAGAAACTTATGTTGCGGGTTCATTTACTTGGGGGGACATTACAGTAAAAATGTTAGACCCTATTGGACCTTCAACAACTCAAGCGGTTATGGAATGGGTTAGATTGGTTGCAGAGTCTGTGACAGGTCGTATGGGATATGCTGCGGGATACAAAAGAAACGTTGACTTAGAAATGTTGGACCCAACAGGGGTTGTGATAGAAAGATGGATTTTGGTTAACGCCTTCCCGACAAGTGCTGACTTTGGATCTGTTGGATATGGTACTGATGGACCGGCTGAAGTTTCTATAACACTTAAAATGGATAGAGCGATTCTTGTTTACTAATAAATTTTTTCATAAATAAATTTTAATCCATATTGTCTTGTACGATATGGATTTTTATTTACAAAAAACATTTTAAAATTATTTTTATAATAAAAAATTATGGAAAACGAAAAGTTATACGGGCAAATGAATTTTAATTTACCACATGACGTGGTTGAATTACCTTCAAAAGGTTTATATTATAAAAGTAAAAAATCTAGTGTTAAAGTTGGATATCTAACCGCAGCGGATGAAGATATATTAAGTTCAGGGGTTAAAAATAATAATTTATTAACTACCTTATTAAGAAATAAATTATATGAACCCGATCTAAAACCTGAAGATCTTTTAGACGGTGATATTGAGTCAATATTAATATTTTTAAGAAACACATCATTTGGACCCGAATATACATTAAATTTAATGGATCCCGCAACAGGAAAAATGTTTCAACACTCTTTCGTGATAGATGAAATCAATTTTAAAACACCAAAAACAACACCAAATGAAGATGGTACATTTAACACTACTTTACCTAGAAGTGGTGCCAATGTTAAATTAAGACTTTTAAGTTTAGGAGATAAGACAAAAATCACGGACATGGAAAGTAAATACCCTAAAGGTAGAGTTGCACCAACAACAATATGGACATTACAGGAACAGATTGTGGAGTTGAATGGTGAAACCGATAAGGGTAAAATAATAGAATTTGTACAAAACATGCCAATAATGGATTCAAAACACATTAAAAGATTTTTATCTGATAATGAACCAGGACTGGACTTAACCTTAAATGCAATAGCCCCATCAGGAGAAAACGTGTCGACATCGATAACGTTTGGGGTTGACTTTTTTCGGCCTTTCTTCAACATATAAAAAATATCTTTTAGATCAATATATTTTTCTTGCAAAATTTCTTAGGATGTCATATTCTGATTTTCTTAAAGTACCTACATATCAAAGAAACTATATTATAGACAAAGTGGTTGAAATGAATAACCCAAAACAATAAAATAGGTATTTATTAATAAAAAAGTCATATGATGATGTTTGCAACTTCGGGAACTACTTTTGGTAAAGATACATTAAAAGACGTATCAGAGGCTCTTAAAGAAAACATTACCGGAATACAAGAGATGGTCGAGAAAATCGACAAGGAATTCTCAAAAATTGCGGTTTCAATTGGGGCAGGTCGTGAACAGGCTTTTTTATTAAAACAAACCCTAACTGAAGGTCTTACAGAAATT
>Ga0181344_1000236_pt1 | contig 22737 bp, 13 predicted proteins | sample Su13VDMLBDD_FD_130098 | JGI IMG/M metagenome (GOLD analysis project Ga0181344, IMG submission 130098) | Freshwater viral communities from Lake Michigan, USA - Su13.VD.MLB.D.D | ecosystem: Environmental > Aquatic > Freshwater > Lake | place: USA: Michigan | collected 2013-07-15
CAAGTTTGCTTACAGTTCCGTCGTCATTAACCTGATATGTACGGAAACGAGAGCGTCTAACGTCGTATGAATCACCAAACTTAAAAGAGGACAACGGGCGAGTAACAGTCTGAGGAGTAGACCATTTGCTATCGATATTGGTTACATATGTAAGAATTCTATCGGCACCAGTCCCAGTCACATTCGTGATGACCACTTTGTCATTGCCAAGTTTCACGTTATCCCCAGGCACCAAGTTCGGAACGGGCCTGGTGATGCTGTTCATCTTGTAGTCGTCCTGCACAGGAACCAACGACATGGTAGTCTGGGCACGAAGTCCAGCGGCCCCACGGCCCCACTCTCCAACAAGCATTTCAAACCCGTGTTCGTTGGCCACCTTAGTCACCCATGCCATCTGGTGGTTGAATGACGGGAATGAACTCATATTGGGGTTCTTCTGCTTGTACTGTTCAAGGGCGATGTCGTAGAAGTTCATCAAGTCCTCGTTGAAGTAGTACACCTTGTTCTTGGGAACCTTTACGTAGTGGGGCACGTTAGCAGACACGTCTCTGGTGTTGTCTACGTAATACATCGCTACCCCTCCCACGGTGCTTATAGCAGAAGCCTCCTCTCTAGATGTCCATGTGTTATTGCCGCTCATGGGCTTAATAACATCCCTCGCCTCGGCAGAGAAATGCTTGAACACGTAGTTGCCTTCCCCATCATCCGTCAACGTCTCAGCCACCTCCTCTGGTATTGAGTATTCGAAGTTGTTCTGGATGAACACGTCGATTGTCTCGTCCTCAAGTCTTTGAGCAATCTCAGCATACTGCTCTACAGTAAAGGTCTTTGGATTCTTCCCGCTGGCCCCCGTAGGTGTTGTGCTGAAGTCAGACAGGTTGAACACGGAGAACTGACCAGCAAAACGAGAGAATTTAATCGCCTCTTCTTTCTTAGACTCGTCTACTACGATGTTGATGTCGATAGAGACCTTAGTAGAGTCAGCAAACTTGTAAAGACCAAATCTCACGCTCTTCGTAGAGAACACCTGCTGCATGCTCTTTACGTAGTTGGAGATTAGTTCTGGAGTCAGTTCCTCTTGCGTGGTGTTGAAGGACGCGACAGGAACAATGGTTCCTTGGCCCTCTTCGTACTTGGTTCCGTCAATGTTGAACGTGGCCCCGTCTTCGTTTGCTTCGGGAAGACCCTTGATTCTATCTACTTCCTCCTTGGTGTTCTTGTTGATGCTCTCCTCATTAATCGTGGGCGACTGGAAGAGGACAGTGTTCATGTCTGTCTTATCTTCTGACAGATTAACCGTAGAAAGCACACCCTTGCTTATCCCAGCTCCAGCTGGCAGTATTTGAGATATTCTTTTTTCGTCAGTTATAGGAAGACCTGTCAACGGGTCCAAGGCTATTTCATTCCATGACTTGGTAGAATTAAATAGTCGTACAGTAGTTTTAGAACCAGGAGCTAATAGCCTTATGGCTGCTGGATAAGAATCGTGAGTAGGAAGTCCTTTTTCGGCTGTAAGTACAGCCTCAAACGTAGGCCCATCTGGGTTTACATCTGCCTCAATTACTGCATAAACTCTTCCATTCTTACTTCTGTCAACATCATAACTAGAAGTACCAATATCTCTTAATGCAGGCTCAGTAAAAGCATACTCAAGAGCCATCATTATATCTTTCTGTGCTAGCTTACCAACTTGTCTGTTAGTGCCATTTATGGGGGCCCAATTTTCTATACCAGAGAAAGATTGAAACAGTTTTATTAAACCCTTCCTGGTTTTTTCATTAGACTGAGCTGATTTGGCCAAAGACGCTATAACTCCCTGAGCAAATGCTTTTCTCTGTGCAAATGAACTGTTTTCTGGTTTCAACTTGTTTGTCAACACTTCAGCCATTTGCTCTATAGGCATCCCTGCTTTTATGTCAGCATAAATAGGGATTGGCTCTTGTCCTACTGGAACGTCAGGCTTTCTTAGGCTTCCAGCCATAAATGCCGCTCTTACATCAGCTTTGTAAAGAGGGAATGACCTGTCATTCATAAACGACATCAAGAGATTAACTAGGCCTTGATTGAAGTTTGTGTTAGACAACATTTTTTCAAGGTTTGTGCTAACAAGCACAAGTCTCACCTTGCCATCCTTGCTGACTTTAGCCGCCTCATTTAACTGTCTAGCTAAAATGTTTGCGGCTGCTTTTGTAGATGCCCAGAAGTATCCGTTTTCATGGTGACCTGGCAGGAGCGGATAGAAAACACCGCCTTGGCCCTGCATAATCAAATCACCGTTTCTAGACAACGAAAATCCAGCAAACTTATCTGGAGTGTGGAAAATAACACCATCCTGATTGTATATAGATGATATGTCTGCATTGTCATCTAAATACCCTTCATCTTTTAGCCTTTGGAACTCTTCAGTGTTTTTAAAGTATTCCTGAGCAATCTTCAGCTCGCTGTCCTCAATGTTCTTTTGGAACAGCACAATATCCTCCTCAGAGTCTGGGATAAAGTTCCCCTTTGCATCCACTGCCTTTGCCCTCTGCCAAGAGATTCTGCCGTACATCTCCTCTTTAGAGATGCCAGCTCTCTCAGCCATAGTTCCAATCATCCTATCGGCGACCTCTGCGTTGGCACGAGCCTGTGCTTTAGGCAGTTTGAATACCTTCTGCATGGTGACTGCCAACTCCTTTTTGTTTCTGGGGTTGTTGATTTTGTCAGCCGCCTGTGATTGACTAGACTTGTTGTCTCTCATATCGCCCGTTCCACGAGCGACAACGACCTTAGCAGGCTGCATAACCTGACCATCTTTACGCACTTCTGGTCTGGACACAGAAACTACAGACGTCTCCCCCATAGGGATAGATGAGTCTGGTACAAACACAACCTCATCGTTGTCATTCTGCACGTAGGCCTCCCCGATAGCTGGAGATGTGTACGTGTAACCAGCGCCTCTAAGCTGTTCTCTTGCGTCGTTTAGTTCTTTCTTCTGAGCGTCAGTAAGCGCAACCCCGCGAGCCATAAGTTCTTCAAGCTGACCAGCGTAGTTCGCCATGCGAGTTGGGTCAGTCTCGATAGCCAACAGCCTCGTGATGCGAGTCGCAGCGGCATTTGACGGAGGAGGCGCAGCCGCCTTCTCTTTTACAGGAGAAGCCTTCTTTTTTACTTTTGGTTCAGCTGGTCTAACGTCTTCTGCAACAGCTTTATCTGCTGCTGCTTGGGGAGCTGCTTGAGCTTCTCTAGGTTTGACAGACTGACGCTGGAGTTTTTCTGCGACATATTGGTCGTGGAGGGATTGGAGTTCTTCATCCTGTGCAAGTATTTCGTCTATACGTTGAGTCTGTTGGGGGTTCTCTGCGGCAGACAGCAGGACCTGGTAGGCGATGTCTTCTGCAAGTTGTCCAGAGAACATCTTACGCTGGTCGCTATCTACCTTCTTCAGGCTGACTCTGGTTACCTGTCCACTATCATCATATTCAATTCCAAATCTAGGCAGGTCTCTTTGAATCTCAAACTGTTCGTTCTCTACCTCAATAGTCTCATCAGCATTGACTTTTATCGGTGATTGCTGAGCAAGAAGCCCTGCGTCTTCGACATCCTTATCTCTAAGCTCTGCGTAGTTGCCAAGCTCGTACACCTTGTCTTGAGACTCAAACACAACCTGCTGGCCATCCAAGTATACTTCACCCTGAAGTGGCTGCTCAAAAACAGTACCCCCAAATGACGTAAGCGTAGCTGGCCTGTTAACCACTTCGTCTACGCTAACTCCCTGTCTTGGTGCTGGCTCTACAGCGGCCTCTACAACTGCCTCTACAGCCACCTCAGGAGCCGTATCAGCCACCACTTGCTCTTCTGTAGCCCTGTTTAAGTATGAGTTGTTGATGCTTGCAATCTCAGCCTCTATAGCCGTTATACGCCGTCTTCTGACCTGGTCAACACCGAAGTCAGTTGCTTTGAATCCCTTCTTCTCGGTGATGTCTCTGGTTAACTCTCTTCTCTCAAGCTCAAGGTTGATGAGGGCTCTCCTGTCTTCAGAAGAGATAGACTGGTCAATCAGGTCAGCTACCTCAGAGCGTTCAACTCTGTCACGAAGCAATGCAGAGGTCTCTGGGTCGTTGTTGACAACGATGTCCATGCCTTTAAGTTCCTCTAATGTAGATGAGGAGATGACGGCAGCAGCCTGTTTGCGATTTACCTTCTGGTTGTTTATGGTGTATGAAGGCATGGTCTTAGCCGTCACGTCCTCCAAGTATGCTGTACCGAGTGACAGCGGGGAAGTACCAGCTTCGGCAAGACCTTCGACCAAGATGTCTGCTCCAGAAATCCGCTGTCCAGCCACTTTCTGTCCTGCGTACTCACCAAACGCACCAGCCCCAGCCTCAATCGTAGTGGCCGCCCCAGCTTTGCCCAAGGCAGATGAGATGCCTCTTGCGGCTGATGAGGCAGCCTTAGCACCAAGGGCGTCTACTGTACCTATTATTGCGCCCCTCGCTACAGAACGATTTCTTATGCGGTCGTAGATGTCGTCGTTATTCAGCGCAGCTTGAATGTTAGCTGGAGTCCACGCCATGCCCCTCTCCTGCATCTCAGTTCTAAGCAGGTCTACAAATGAGGCAGAAGTCTCAAGAGCCATAGAAGCGGCACCCATAGCAACTGGGAATGCCGCAACAGCCCCTCCAGCAGCACCAGCTAAAGCTCCAGCAGGCCCTGCGGCAGCACCTATACCAGCCCCCGCAGCTATGGTGCCAGCAAATGCAGCGCCTGACGTAGTGTTAAACAGCCCTGCAAGGGATGACGCGACGAATTCTGAAAGCACACTAGGGTTCCTACCTATGGTGTACAATGCAGCAAGCGTGCTATTCTCACCTTTTGCTTCTGCTTCCTGAATTGACTGCTGCAAATCAAGCATCTCGGATGATATTCCATATCTGTCCACAAACTTCTGATGCTGGTCGGCAGCATTCATCAATGCCTCAGCCTGTTCTAGGGTGGTCTTTCCCTTAGAAGTCATGACATTCCTTACCTCTGCAACTTGGTCGTTCCCATATAGGGAACCAGCCACGCCCCTCACCATGTCGTCTGCAAAGTCAAACAATACAGCCCCAACTGGATTGTACGGGGACGAAGCAGCTTCAGTAAGAGTCTGAACTGCCTCGTAGAGGTCTGGTGAGTTAGGGAACGTGTCCTTTACAAGTCTGGGCAGGAAGGCCTCGTTTGCTTTAGCTTCAAGTGCGGCCTGTTCCTCTCTCTTTCTCTTTGCTTCCTCGCGCTCAATCATCGTAGGCAGTTCCTCCATGGGGGCCTCAAGCGCCTGAGAAATCTGTGACGCTCTCCAATCGTCCTCCGTGAAGTTATACTTAGACTCAGCCTCGTTAGAAATATCACCTAAGTCTCTGCCTTGCAGTATGTTAGACTTAACAAAGGTGTTCATCACCTGCCCGTATCTAGACGGGGCTGGCGGTGTGTATGAGCCGCTGTAGGGCCTTATGCCAGCCTGCTGGCGAACCTGCGCCTCACCTGGAGCACCACTTACAGAGAAGCCTCTTGAAGAAGGAGCCGATGGTTCTTTTTTTTTTTGACCTCCCCCGAAGTACTCGTTATAAAAGCTGTCAGAAGACAGGTCTGTCAACTGATTCTGAACGAAGTAATCATACAGCTGACCATACTTGTCCTGACTTCCGCTGTACTCGTCAAAAAATGATTGAGAGTCAAGGTCGGTCATCTGATTCGACCGAAGATAATCGTACAGTTGTTGGTATTTCTCGTTCATGTTTTAGTTGAACTTTCTAGTTGCTCCAGTTCCAATATTGTTTTGCTGCACCTGTGGCGCCCCACCAAGAGCCCTTGCTATCTCCCCACTTTGCCAAAGAGTTATTGGGTATTGAGGGCCATATACCTCTTGAATTATTGCGGCTATATCACTAGCTTCGGTAGACTCATAAGGGACTGAAATATCGCCAACGCTAGTACCGTCAGATGTAGTTGCGTTTACTATTACCATCCTGTCCCTCAAGAACCTAATGTTTCTTGGAGTCACCATAACGTCTCCCTCAAGTTCGTCTCTTAAATCTGTAGAAACACGATTGGACATATTTACCTGAGTTACACCAGCCTTGCTTTCGGCAATGTTTGGCAATGAATACTCGTACCCAGTTTCTTGGGTTGGTTTTCTTCCGAGAAGTCTTTCGATGCCACGTGCCCCAGGCAACTGCGGCACATCAATTTGCACCTGTCTTCCAACTACGGAAAGTATTGGCTCAGGCTTAGTGGAGCCACCAGCTCTTCCAGTGGAAATTCTTTGAGGGGCGTATATTTTTCGTTGACCCTTGAACGGATTTAGAACAGCTTCAGCGTAAAGCCTAGCATATTGTTCGTTAGCATCTCCGCTATTCTTATCTACTTCTGCTGAGCCATTTTGTTGCATCCAGAGACGTTGAGCTGAAACCATAAGGGCTGGGTCCTCCAATACTCTGGCTGTAGCCTGAGGAAGCATGTCAGAGACAAACTGATTACCAGTTTTTCCGTTGTTTACAGCTTGATTAGCTAGGTTGTCGTAGTCCAAAGAGACAATCTCTGGGGCGACAAAATTCCAATCTATTTCTGGTCCGTATGCAACTACGTTCCCTGCGTATGGACTGTCAAACAAAGACACTTGCTTTCTTCCAGTGCCTCCAGTCGGGTCATCTATCTCTATAGTTATTTCACCATTGTCGCCTATCGTGTAACCCTGTATACCCAGGTCTCTTTGAAGTTGAAACTTTTGTGAGGCAGTTTCGGGCGTGTCTAAAACCCGCTTGGTCTTGTCAGGATAAAGCCCAGGGTTTACTGCGTATTTCATCGTCTCCTGCATCACAGGATTCGTTACGTCGTAGTGATTGGTGAAGAACGAGTGTGTTGAATTGAGGCTGTTGAGGTCCGTGTAGAAGTCCTCAAGTGTGGTATACGCGTTAGACTTTAGCTTTTCCGTCACACGCTGTCTCTGCTCATTAAACATCTGGACAGGCATATCACCCCACCCATTTGTCTTAAACCCATACAGGCGCTCCAACTGCTTAGCGCGGAGTTCGTTCTTGTCCTGCTGGACCTTCATAAGCAACTCCACATTCTGTCTTTGCTGCTCCTGGATTCTATCCATTCGCTTCTGCAAAGCCTCAGCATATGAGGGTGCCTGTCCTACGGGAGCTACATATCCTTGGTACTCTGCCATGCTTAATCTTCCATTTCTTCGTCGTCCTCCTCTTCCTTGAATTGAGGTTGAGAGAAGATTCCGCGTATTACATCATACAGCATCATAAGCTCCTGCCTGCTAATCTTCTTACCAGAAGACTTCTTCTCTGCAATCTTTTCGTATGCGTCCTCGATAGCATCGGCTTGGTCTGGATTAATCACATACTCTCCCCCAGTCATCTCCCCTACCTTCTTGCCATTCTGCATGATGTCAATCGGGTTGGTCTTGTGACTGAACTCCCCAGGGGTCTTTTGAACCTCTCCCCCTCTTTTGTACTGCCTTTCGTAAGGGTCCAGTTCAGATGGATTCAACCCTAACAATGAGCCTAATGCTTGGAATCCTCCACCAGAAGAAGCGCCAGACTGCGCGGCTGCTCCAGCCGCTTCAGCTCCAGCGCCCATCCCTCCAATCTGTGGCATTCCAGCCAAGGTCATCCCGATGTCTGCTGCACCACCTATGATGTTGCCAAAGGCGTCACGCTTGTTCTGCTTAAGCTGTTCGAGGTTCTGCAAGGCTTGGTTCCTAGCGGCCGTAGCCTCTGCCAGTCCCATCATCCCCATGTTTTGCTTAAGGCCGATGTTCTGAGCCAGTACGTTCTGCTCAAGATTTGCAAGATTCGACTTAGATGCAATCTCTCTCTGTACATCAGCCATCTGCTGCTGCTGCATTTGTTGAGCCTGATTCTTCTGGATGTTTCCAAGCAGTCCTCCCAGTACTCTAGGGTCTGCGGAAGCAGCCTGCAACGCTGTAGCGGCGGACGACTGAATCCCAGACGTATCCGTAGGTCTTACCCCAGCCATAGCCAGGTCTCTCTGAGCCTGTGCTACGCGCTGGTCATACAGTCCAGAAGCAAAATCGCTCTTGTATTTATCTACATCCTTCTTCGCTGCACTCAGATACCCCTCCTGCTGTTTCTTGTCCTTTCTGTATGAGAGCAGGTCTGCAACACCACCCACAACCCCAGCAATGCCCTGTGCCCCGCCTCCCCCTGGGATTTGCATGGGTATAGGGTTCCCAAATATGTCTGTTCCTCCACCAGATGGATTCCATCCAGTCATAAACATGTTCCAGTCAAACGCTCCAGTAGCAGCCATTTTGCAAAGGTAATTATTTAGTTAGGAACTAGCATCTAATTTCGACTGAGTAAACTCAGCATTTACTGCAAACAACTCAAACGACTTTCCGTCAGCAGGAGTCTGCAACGTAATCATAGCATACTTACCTCTAATCTGGTCTCCATTTAACGATGGGTCAGAGACAGAGTAAATCACATTGCCAGTCTCTAAACCAGGCGTTGACGTCCCCAAACTTGTAAATGCAGCAGAGCTGAAAGAGAAAACAGCGTAGAGGGAGCCGTTAAAATATTTAATAGAAACCAGGTTATAAGCAGACTCAGAGTAGCAGGAGTCTGGATTAAAAACCTCTTGAGCAGCATTTGTTTTTGTGAAGTTTATGCTGTAGTATGGCGCCTTAGAGTGAGCGACCTTTACGCCCTGTGGCACGCCATAAGAAGTGTACTCTGAGGTTATCTGGTTGGCAAAGTAAAAGGTATTGGGCTCTATTGTCTCTATGAGTCCAGCGTTTTTAAGGTATTGCGCTGAAGCAGGAGCGTTTCCAACAAGCAACTTACCCCCAAGTATACCTACAACATTTACCTGCTTGGTAGAGTTAACTAGCGAACGACCGATGTCAGAATACAGACCCTCTTCCCTTGGGACAAAGTTCTTAAATACAGATATTTGCTTCTTTGTTACAGAACTGTCTGGAAGGTCAATATTAGTTGACACAGAAGAAAAGAACTGATTCTGGTTGCTCTCAAGAGAAATAGCATTATACACCTTTTCCATTGAAGGGTTTTCATTTGAAACCACAATCAAAGAACTAGGATAAGTCTTGTTATAAAATCTATTTTTAGTCTGATTCTTATTGTGCTCCCAACAAAGTGTATCGGTATTGCTTGTGTTTTTAGATGAAGCAAACGAAGCAAAATAGTTGTCTATGCTGCCATAACAATCTGGTTCAAAGCTGTATCTAGTTTTCCAGAATTTATTGTTTGTTGAGAATGCGTATGTAGGCATATTAAGGTAATACTGGTTGGTTATAATCAACGTCATCTGCGGCAACTACAGCACCATAATAAGTAAGAAAACTTAGAAGAAAATCTGTACTAATTCTCAATAACTCAACAGCGTTCATGGGGTTAGGAGCATCAGAAGATAAAATCATCCTAGATGAGTATTCTTTTACTCCAGTACCAACAAATGCTGAATTTAGCTTTTCCTTTAATTGACCTTTAGTCACATTTGTGCTAGCTATAATATGAAGCAATTTTATAGCGTTGTACTTGATGTTATCGTATTCGTTGTTATTTGGATTTACAATACTAGAAGAAGGTATTGATGTATTATTACTGTCTTGAATAAATTCTATACCGTCGTAACCAAATTCAGACAAGAAATCGCTTAACGAATTATACTCACCACTTATTGCTATTTCTTTTGCGTTATACACAGGTTCAATTCCTTCAAATTCAGTCACTTCGTTTGCGTCATTTTTAACTGAAAGGCCGTAATAAGACAAAAAGACTAACATGTCAGGAGTTCCAATATTTTCATCATTGTTTGCATCAAATTTTGAGTTTTCAGGAAAGAACTCAGCAGTATTTGCGTACTTACATAGATACGAAAGGTCCAAGAAATTAAGACCAAGTATATTGATATAGTCATCTAGAGTCTCTATAACGTAGTTATTTACTCCAGCGCAAGACCCATACTCACATCCGCCAAACAAGAGATTTCCATTTACATCATAAACAGGGTAACCAACGTAGTAATGGTATGTTTCAACGCTCTCTTCGTCTGGGTAAATCACCTCATAATAGTTGCATGAGGATGGGTCTCCACAGTAAAGCTCAAGGTCCACGTCCTTGCATACCCCAGTGGGAACTTCTAACTGCCCTTCCGTGTCAGCGTATACAACATGATACTCAGCACAAGTTCCATCGCAGTTCCTGTAATTTGGTGGATAAGAACAGCTGCCGTCATCAATATTAGCCAGCGCGTTATAATTACATGAACTTGGGTCCATGCAGCCGTAATAGACACAAGAATTTGGGTCGCTATCAGTTGCAAGTGGGTTGAAGTTTGGAGCTGTTGGGTCTGTGCATCCATTTACCTCTTCCTCATCGCATACGCCATCTCCATCAGAGTCGCTTATACACAGACCTAAGCAGTCTCTATATATGGCTGGGTAAACGCAACTACCGTCAGACACGGTGGCGAGTGGATTGTAATTGCAAGAATTGGGGTCAGTACATCCAGATATAGCGGCTGGCGGGGGCTCATACACGTCTTGCGTGTCGTCAAGTGAGTTTACAGTAAAGATGTACTCTTTGTTTATGGGGTCATACCCGCCTGGAACTCTAACCCCGTTTTGGTAAGACGAAAACAGCGTTCTAAACGAGGTCTCCATCCCTATCGCGCTAACCTCTTCAGAAGAAGAGTTATCTACAGCGAATACCTTTCCAAGCGACTTGTTGACGAAGTAAACGACCCCATCCACGTCAACAACTGACTCTGGCGTCTTGTCGCACCCAACCTGTCCAGCGAAGTATTTCTCAGTCCCCAGCACAGACATAGATGAAGTGATAAGCTCATTTCCAGACACATCAGACAGAATGTTTCTAGAGGTTGGTATCAGGCAGCATTTACTTTCCTGTATTGACAGTATGGAGTCTCCCCTGTCAACTAGGTATGTTATTCCGCCGTAAATCTCTGGGGTGTCTTTGAAATTCAGAAGAGACGAATTGAAATCAGAGTACCTGAGTCTAGAAGCAGACTGAGGAGTCGGCTGAGAGTACACAATCCCAGATTCATTTCTAACCTCTTGTGCTTCTTTGACGATTACATTAGGACGCCCAAGTCCATACACATCACCCTTATAGAGGTCGGTGAACGTCATGGACTCAACGTATCGGCTTTTAAAGTTTGGACGTGAGGTGTTTTCTGAGGCAGTTGCTGGTGTGTCAATAAGTATGTCTGCCCATTCACCATTGCTCTCCTGCCTTATGTTCATGGCTATAGGCCTCCACCACACATCGCCATTTCTTACCAAAACTGATTGAGAAAAACCAGAAGCAAACAGCCTATCTGACACCTCGTAGAATATCTTACCAGAATCGTCTGTAGTCTTAGACGGAGTGTATACTTCTATGATGCAGTTTTGGTCCCACTTATCTGTCCCAGCTTTTACGGACGAATAGTCGAAGTAAATAGCATTTGGGTTGTTCTTAAGAACCAAGAAGTGGCCAGTCTTGTTATATGGCACGTCATTAGACCCCTCGTGAAGCGGGTTCTTTTCGTCTCCAAGGTCAACAAGGTCAACTACCTCAAAGTCGTAGTTGTGAGGATACGTTCTAAGCCCAGCGGTCTCTTCGTAGTTGATAACCCTTATTCTGTCGCCTGGAGTAAACTTGTATAAGTCTAAGCCACCTTCTGGGCTTCTGGCACCAAAAGACCTAGAGTAAGACAGCACACTGTTCTGTAGATAGTTCAGAGACACATAGATGTTATCTGAGTTAGGCTCGTTCTGAGGAGGAGTGTGTCTTATAAACGCACCACCAGAAGTGTATTGAACGAACCTTTGGACAGAGGTTGACCTAGAGTGAACTATCCTGTAATACTTGGCCCAAGACGGGTGTTGAGACGTAATAACTACTTTAAAGTCAATCTTACCCTTTCCTCCTCCGCTGGCTCCTCTATCAAGGTCGGAATACCCTGGGGCATATACAGGGGGAAGAGGGTTTACAAACCCATGTCTTCCTCTTTCGTCGTAGTACACAACACCGAACTCATGGTAAGAGCTAGACTTAAATGACCTGTATGAGTCAAGCTCACCAGGTATTATTACGTCTATAATCTTATTCGTGACTTCAACTTTAGCTTGAAGTGCTGTCTGATTGGCCTCTGGTATTGTACTATATGGGGTTCCTTGGTTTATGCCTTCTTGTATTCTTTTTCTAAGAGGCATACTAGAGAAGTCACAAACTGTTTCTAGCGCTTCTCCATCTACGGTAAGCGGCAGGAAAATGTTAAACGACTCTTCTGAAGCCCATGTTTGGCTGTAGTTTGAATACTCAACACCAACTACTGCATCCCTACCATTAAAGAAATATCCATCAACTCTAAGCGTTGGGTATACCGTACTTCCGATTTGCTCGTCTAATGATGAATTTCCAAAAAAACAAAGTATAGAGCCCCCATTATTCAATTGATATGTATTGGCCCGTTTTGACCAATTGGGATTTCCACCTATACCACCTTCTCCGTCAATAACACATATACCAATCTTGTTTTCATTTGTACTAATGGCACTAAATGGATTTCCGCCATCAAGCAGTATTTGCGTACTTGCTATACCTCCAAATTGCTTTTTGTAGTTTAAGTATCCAGATAATGATGTTCCAGTAAGGTCTAATGAAATACCATTTACTGTGGTTTGTGTACTAAGATTTAGCTTATAGTATTCAGACATTGAGTTTATGCCATCTATATCTAAATCATTTAAAAATTGAGTTTGTTTTTGAGTTGATGTTAAGTTCCCAAGTATAAAATCATCTGTTAAAACCACCCAGTTGCTGTCTGTAGTAGGTCTTCTTATGCATGACACAAAATTAATTTCGTCTATTGACTTTATGTTAAGCAATATTTCGTTTATTGCGCCATCATTTGCATCAGAAATGTATTCAAATCCAAATTTTGTTTTTCCATTGTTAGCAATCACATATCCAATTGGCCCTTGTGGATTGCTTGGGTTAAAAGTGGAATTAAATACAGGTGTTATTAACCAAGACCTATAATCAGAATTTGGAACAGCATAAATCTGGTCTTCAAAACCAGCAACCGTTCCCATTAAAGATGGACCAAAAGAAGAAATCTTAGCAAAGTTACTGAGGCCAAGATTCCATTCATGTACAAACGTGTTTTGGTTCGAGAGTATCTCAATGCTTGTGTCAGCCACAGCCCCATCACACAGAATCTTGCTTAATGTAGACGAGATTTTTTCAGCGGCATCAGAGCCAAACAGCGTGGTGCCAGTGTATTTGAACTCTATATAGAATGCAAGCTGACCTCCTGGGAGGATTAGCGGTTTAGTGACATCTCTGCCGATATAGGCTGGCTGCGTTTGTTGGTTTCCAGTTTCACTATATGACGTCCACGTGCCTTGGATTATGCAGTTTGGCGTTGTGTTGACGGCATCTTCCGTCGCGTAGGAGTCAACCTTGTTGTAGCTAGTTGGATATGGCTGAGCCAAAGAGCCATCCTCGAAATATCTTGCTGCTGTGTTTGAGTCAGCAGACGGCATAGACCATCCGTTCTTTCTGTATATGTGAAAGTTCTTGTCTGGAGAAATCTTCAGGTTGAACTTTAATACAGAGTTGGTTGGGAGAGAGATGTCTGTAGCGTCTACGTCAAGGATAAACGATGCGCCTCCGTTGTATATCTTATTACGGTCAAACTTTTCTGCCTGAGGGAGCGAATCTGTCCATTTGCCCTTTGAGCGAAGCGACGGAGTGATATAAATGCGTACATCCGTCTGCTGCGGAAGCTCACTAACTACAGGCGTAATGGTGGCCGATACAGAGACGTTATCAAATCCTTCAGTGTAGTTCCCGTAGAGTAGTCTGTTGTTTGATACCGTCTGAGTATAGGCAGACCTAGGTACAGCATCAAACTGCTTAGCCACAGTCTCATCGCTTATAGCCGTAAGAATCTTGTTGTTATAGAATCTATACGAACTTCCAGAAGTCAGTTGTGTGGGCGGTAATTCATCCACCAAGAACCAAGAGGAAGTGTCGTACCTTCTTAGCAGAATCCTTACAAACTGCACCTCTCTGTTTGCCGCTGGAATAGTAAGAACACACACATTCGTAGTCGTATAGTCTACAAACGAACTTGAGCCCTGTGTAAGCGTCTGAGTGGGTACAGCTAAGTCAGAGTACGGAGATATAGACGATTCAATCCCGTCCTTGTATACGAACTGGTACGCAAACGTAAAACAAGAGCCACCTACGAAGTTTGAGCCGTCAAACGATGGGTCATACCCGAAGTCAAACTTTATCTTCTCTAAAGGCGTCCTAGGGCACGCAGAAATGAAGTCGTTTATTTCGGACTCCGTGTAGTTAAGGTACCCGTATATATTATTTTGGTTGGCCTGAGAAGCATTCTCAAGAAGCGCCCTGTATACGTTTACTTTCTTTGGTTCGCTTTTATTGTCTGTGAAGTAGATGATTGCATCTGCACTCATGTCTTCCCAGTAGCCGTTTGCAACCATATGTGATTTGATTGCTGGATACTTAGAGAACTCTGAACGCTTTACGTGCACCACGTCTGCCTTTACAAATCCGTTCTGCGGGAACTTAAACTGAGATGAGTTTAATATAAGCCTTACGCTGTTCTTCTTTCCCTCTGGAGTGGTGCTATTCTTAGGCAGTCTTCCTTGCGGGTCATAAGCGTAAATCCCTTGTCGTGCAACTATGTTAGACCAAATAAAAAAGTAAATAATCTTTGTCTTTAGGTCAGCAACGCTACCTATTACCTGGTAGTTGGTATCCCCAAATATCGCATCAAACGAATTGTAAGGAGAGGTAGCTGTATTACCAGGGATGTTTTTAAGCACACCAATATCCCCAGCCCCTTCAGCTCCAGAAGAATACGAGTCAGTTACAGACACATTGAGCGCGTCAATCATAGAGTTCTTAGGCGTGAGCTTAAGGTCTACAGATGTGTCCAGTTTCCTGGGGACAATCTTGTCAATCATTAGAATTTAGGGGCTAGCTTGAAGTTCTTTCTTATAGTCTTGAGCGCCTCGTCTTTTGTGAAGGTGGACAGTCTGGCGTTAGCCAGTCTTCTTTCGTTGTAGTATTCGGCTCTAGCCCTAGCCTTTTCGTTGGCTGGAACCGTAGATTTCTTCTCAACCAGTTTGTAGTAGATGTAGGCTCTGAGTGCCTCTTCTGCATACACATGCACCGAAGGATTAGAAGACCTCGCCTCGTCTCCGATGTACTCCATAACCACTTCTGAGATGCTAGAGCTGGTAGAGATTTCTATTCTGTTCTGGTCCAGGTTGATTCTGTATTCACCGATACCGTGCCCTCCACCCAATCCATACAATCTGCCCACGCCTCCCTCGTAGATATAGTTCTCAAATACAAACTCGTAGAAATCGTCTACCTGAGAGATGTTCGTGTCGGTGGATGTCTTGCTCTCTTCTATGTTCACCACCTCATTGGCGGCTATGTCCATAGGCCCAGAGTAGAACGAAGTCTTAGAATTAGTAGTGACTTTCTTATAAGAGAAGTTTAGGTTCTTGTTCTCATAGAACACATACACCATCCCATCCTCCCCAACAACCCCAACCTTAATCACATCGACAAAATCGTCTGGAAGAGTAACCGTGTCGTTTGAGTTGATGGCCAGCTTCAAAGACTTAACTTTCTTTCCAATGTCAAAGCCGATGTCTCTGATTCCTCTGAGGGCGATGTTCCTAAGCTGTATATCAGAAACATTGCTGATGTAGTCATCAGAGTCCAGGCCTATCCTGAAATCAGCGAGAACGACGCTGAGCGGTACGGTGTTCATGCTCATTATTCAGATGCTGTTTTCTCTTGTGCGTACTGTTGTATGTCCTGGTCTCTGAGGTTAAGACCAATCATCCTGGCAATCTCGTTGGTTACCTCTGACTCATAGCTGGCTGGCAAATCAAAGTCTCTAGAAGAGAATTGATTAAACATCTCCACGTTGGATATGCCAGAAGAAACAGCGGTGTACACAGGAGGGAGCGGCACCCTGGTTTTTGTCCCAGTGATGGCCGTCTGGTATGAGCCAGGCGTGCTGTAGTAGTGCAGCCAGTATTCTTCTGAGGTGTCTGCTGGCCAGAACTCTATCTTCTCTCCACCAACAAGAGCTACCTTATACTGGTCGGTAGGAGCAGAGAGCCTGCTAATCTTCAACTCTTCAAACAGAAACGGGTTGTACAAAATCTCGCACTTCCCATAATCACTGTCAAGGTCTTGAGTGTTAGAATCGTTCGTGTCTTCGAAGGTTATGTACACAATCTTGTACAAATCCGCTGGCTTATAGATGCTAGACTGGTCTGAAGCCTGCGACTTAACCTTCTTGTAGAAGTATGAGACGTCTTCGGCTTTCCGCTCTTTCATAGACAGAACCGAGCCAACATCAAAGCCAGCTTTGGCCATTTTCTTGGCATCAATGGTCTCAGTCATAATCTCGTTGAACACGTTCAACTGAGCCATATGAGCGAATGAATTGAACACCTCAGGGGTGACAAATCCTTTCTGCTCTTTGTTTGCTAGATTTTTAAGGGCAGTGTAAACCCTGTATACGCTCACCATAATGCAAATATAAAAAAAGAAAGGGCCACCCGCAGGCAGCCCTCTCATCTATCTGTCTATCAATCAAGTGTTGACCAGTCTGTCTTCGATAGAGGTGAGCACTTGGGCACCTCTTTCTGACATACAGAACCTAGTGAGCGTGTCAATAGGCTCCTGTCCAACAGGAACCGCCACAATCAATCCACCGCTGTCTGTCCAGTAGCAACCGTCGTTTGCAGCCTTAATGACGTCGTACTGCACTGCTTTGTAGATGATTGAACGTGTCTTGACGATTGGGTTATCAAACGACTTGACAAACTCATGTGGCTTGCTCTTGGCAATTCTAAGCAAGTCATACTTAATCTCTGAAACGGGTCTATCTACGTTGACGTTGTAGTAAATAGCCACAGGAAGCAGTTCGTCAATGTGCTTCTCTCTTACCAAAGCAACTGCATCAAATACGTCAAACTCACCCTTAAGTTCTTGTTCAATGTTTACCTTGTTGTTCACGAGATTAAACACAGAACCTCCGTTTGCAATGTTAGCTGGATGTATATCAAGAAACTTCTTTAAGTTTGGTTTTTCAACGGGCACTACAAGCATTCCATCTCTAAATATAACCGCCTCTTTTTTTGCATACTGGCTCTGTTCATCCGTAAAGATGCTATTTTCATTTGGACAGTATCTGATTGAGCGAACAGAATTAGTTTCTTTGTCGTATACAGTTGTGTTTGTTTGGCTAATCATGTAGGTGATGCCGTGGTTCTTCCTAATTTCATATACAGAAATCTCAGGGCCACTCGGCTCCTCATAATTATGCTTTAGCACCTTCTTTGCCGTGTTGGTTACGGGGGTGTCGAAAGACATTGTCTCTTCTGAGACCTCTTGCTTAGCAGCGGGTCTCCCAGGTCTTCTGGTTTGTTCCATTTTATTTAAGTGGTTTGTATTTCTCGTAAAGCGCCTTAGCAAGTCTAGATGCTTCTGACGGACCAATGTCTCTTTGAATCACTCCAAATCGCACCATAAATCCCCAGAACCAGTCATCTATTCTTGTCTTACTTATGTCTCCAGTTATGTTCCCGTATCCAAGCGTATAAAAGTTGAATATTCCATCAGTTCTTTCGCTAACAGACCCGCTTTCTATGGTTTTTGCTGGTATTACACACACAAGGTCTCCCTCATGATTGTGCAAATATATGTTGTAGTGCTTGTCTCTTCTTATAACAAACACGTAACAAGTTTGCTGTATGCCAATTCCTCTATTATCTGGAACTTTATATGGTACAGTTCCGTTGTCATCCGTATTTGTAACTCCTTTGGCTGGGGCTCCATTTAACCCAAAGTGCCTTGTAACAAACAAAGACGGCTCAGTTATATCAAACGATGCAACGCCTTTATAGTCAGTGCTCCCATAGAATCCTCCAAACGACTTGAAATTCTCCCTTGGAACTATAGATGATGCAGCAGTGTCATCGTCTGGTATGCCAAAGCAGATATATGTGGTGTAATCTTCTTGCACATCAATGGGCACTGGAATCTCTAATCCACGTCCAGCACTAAAGAATGCAGACGTAACTCCAACACCAGTATTAGACGCTATGCCAGGATTAGCTCTATGAGGAGGAAATCCGTCCACAGTAAATCCATTTAAGTCGTATCCAGTAGGCCCTGCACTGTTTGGAAGGAGTGAATTGTTCTTCCAAGAAGAAATACCACTTGGAAGGTAAGTAAGTCCAGCCCCAGCAGTAACTGCTGTAACACCGCTTGTCCCCGTCGGAATCCCAATCGGGCTATAGTCTACAACGGGATATGAAAGTTCTGAGAACTCAATCCCGTCTATATCGAATGCAGTAAGACCAGTTTCACCCAGAAGCAGTTCTTTTGGCTTCATAAGTTCTGGAGAGGTAAACACCTTGCTCTCAATACTCTTAGGGGTCTTAACTGTAGCCTGCTTAAAACTGGACTTGCCAGTATAGTCAAAACTCATCACGTTCCTGTTCGGAGGAGAGTTTGCTATGAAGTTGAGGATGTCCTCTATGAGCGACTGTTCTTGACCAATCTCACACTCTACGTCTATAGTAGTCTTTCTATAGGCCTCCCCCTCGACAGTCTGCACGAAATCGTATATACCAGAGTCATTAAAAACCATTGTAACCTTACCTTGACTAGCAGTCATATAGGCCAGGTTATTAGATTGAAGGGCAATCACGCTAATACCTACACCAGTATCTGACTCTGACGTGCTACCCGTATTTACCTTCTCTTTGTTAAAGAGGAAGAATTTATTTATCATGAAGTAAATTTAAGGAAGGATATAGAGGGAGGAGCCTAAGCCCCTCCCTCATATCATTAGGCCGTCTTAAGCACAAAGTGCTGGTTGGCAGCACGAGTCACAAGGTTAACTTCAGAGCGGTAGTGGAACGTAGCAACGTCCTTACCAGCATCACCGTTGTTATTGTAACCCAATACACCGCCACCAGTTACCCAGTGCTCCATCTCTCTGCTGTAGCCGTTCGAGGCCTTGTAGTTCATCTCCAAAGCAGGAGACTTGATACCCGTACGAGCGTCAGCAACCATCGACATCGGAATCAAAGCGCCACCATATGGGCTACCTGCAACCAGCGTCGGGTCGTTCAGCAATTTCCAGCTGTGCTTGTGGAAGGTATAACCGCCTCTCGTAAACGACTTGAAGCCAAGGTTAACCGCCATTTCAGGGCTGTTGTTAAATGCACCAAACTGAGACGGGAGACCGTTGTTCAGTCCAGTAGCGACACCTCTAGCAAGCAAATCATCAATATCGAGGTCAAAGGTTCTGCCCAAATACATGGCGTACTCAGCAGGAGCACCTTGCTTATCCATTTCGATAATGATGGTATCGATTTCAGTCAAAGAGTCGATAGAAGCTCCAGTGTAAATGTTACCTCTTCCTTCAACCGCAGCAAAGTAGCCCTCAGTACCTCTTACGTCAGTAGCAGGTGAAGAGCCAGCAGTCAGGCCTGCGTGGAGAATATCGCCAAAAAGAAGCGTCATCTCACGCTTGTCCATGAAACGCTTGCGAGCCTCTTGCTCACCGTACATAAACCATCTGTAATCGCCATTACCTACGTTGATGTAGCCGATGTTCGTTGCCTGAGAGCCGTTCACTTGGAAACGCTCCTTCACGATTGCAAACGGGTTTATACGTCTGTCAATACCAGGCTCTGTAAAGATAGTCGGCTGGTCAGAACCCTGCGGATACATGTTTCCAACAAGCGCAAACGGCTGAGAGGTAGTAGCGCTCGTGGCGTAAGCAGTTCCGCCAGTCATAGGATATACAGCACCAAGGCTTCTAAGTGAAGCTGTATTTCCGCTTGCAGAAGTCACCAAGAATCTTTCTCCATCAGCAACCTTCATGATAACGTCGTACTTCTGAAGGCCTGACTCAGTAAACCCTGCAGTGGTAGCAGTACCAGCAGCAAACGTAATAGTAGCCGCAGGAGTAAATCTCTTGTGTCTGCGTCTTTCTTCGAAGTATTCGACCTGGTCTGCTTGACCAGCGTTCTTCGTTGCGCCAGTCAGCGTCAAGAAACCAGTGATGCCTTGGTCTCCGTACGTCTTAACAAGCATCTCGCGCACATCAGGGCTGTTGTACGCGTTTTCAGTAGTAAGGAAATCCCCGAGAGACACATATCTCGCGGGGTCTGTTCTCATAGTTCCGTTGTTCAAATTACTAGACGAGTCGCTAGCATTTACTGTTTTTGAGATTGCCATTTTTTCTTAGACTTTAAAAGTTAGGGTATTGCCAAATCCCATGATGTTTTTAAGTTGGTCAACGATGGGGTCGGCTTGGTTGTTGTTGTTTTGTTGTGGTGTGTTAACCGACACGTTGGCTGCCTTATTGACAAGATTCTTCTGGCCGTCACCAATTCCTTTTTGATAGGCCGACTTCACGATAGAGTCGATGTTATCAAGAACTGTCATGTGAGAAGACAGAAGGTCATAGTCCCAGGAGCCATCATTCCGCACGTATGAGTCGAAGAAATTCTCCAGTCGCTCGTTCTTCTGCTTCAGCTGACTCTTGTACTGGTCGTTGATTCCGAACGTGAACGTATTTCCATTCCCCAAATCGAACTCAACCCCCTCAAGGGCGTCAACCTCAGTGTACATATTCCGCACCCAATTGTCGTCGATAAATGACTCGTACTGCTGTGCAGCTTGGTCTGGGGCGGCATACTGGCTACGAAGCGACTCGATAGACTGCTTAGCTTTCTGAGCGTCAATCTTAAGTTGCAACATAGACAGTTTGACATCCCCTTCATCGTACATGTCTGGGTCCAGCTTGTACTTGGAATTCAGGAGTAGTTCAATCTCGTCGTAAGCCAGATTCGGATACTCAGAAGCCATTTGGATTCTTATAGCCGTCATGTCATCCATTTCGGATGGATTGAGGGCCTGGTATCTGAACCAGTCTTCGGGAGCGCGACCTGTGTCCTGAACGAACTTTGCGATGGCTGCAATCCTCTCATCGATAGGGCTGCTCTCAACATTCATCAATTCGTCTATAGAAGAGAACTGTCTCCCAAGCCTTTCGCTTAGGTATGTGACAACTGCGCCTTCTATGTCCTCATTGCTGAACGATTGTTCGCTGCCACTGTCGAATGTCTCAGACGGCGGCTGTTGGTTAAAACCATCCGCACCCTGCTCGCCACTATCATCAATAGTTTGGCTAGCAATGGGTTCGGGGGTAGAGTCAGTTTCTACCACGGGAGAAGAGGCCATGTCAGCCTCTAGACTCTTTACAAGCTCTTCTTCAGAGTTTAAAATCTCAAACTTTTCCATTGAATTGGGTATTTAATTCTTATGACAGCGTCACTGAAGAGCTGTCCAGGCCAAACACACCGTACTCGATGATTTGGTCCACTTCTGTAACGTACGCTTTAAGCGTCACGTCATTCTTCACAGGCATAAAGGCAAACTCGTTTCCTGCGAGCTTAAGGAATACAGCGTCGTCTGTGGTATCGGCAAACACGTACGCAAACTTCTCTCTCTCCTGGTGCATGTTCTTCACGTACACGTAGGCAGAGTCAAGCTTATCATTTGCCTTGTAAATGGTTATTGCCCCAGTAGCGCCCGTGGCAGCCACCTTAGAACGAGTTATGTTTCCTGAATCTGCATTTACCGCCACACCAACAGATACGCTGACAACGCTCGACAGTATGTCGGGGCTGTTCAGAGAGAGTGATGCGTTAAGTAAACCCATTAGGCTTCGTAGATAAGCGCGTACTCCAACGTCATGTTGGTGGCTACGCTGTTGTTTACGATGACATTAGCCGTAGGACCACCGTTCCAAGGCAGGAATGCCCAGTCACCAGCGTACAGTCTACCAATCTCCTGGGTGTTAACCTTCAAGGTGATGTATTCGGTAGCGGTAGATGAGGTGTTCTTCAGGTATACTTTATGAGCCTTAGCGTCAGAGTAGTTGGCTGAATCGAACAGCGTGTAATCGGCGGTAGACCCTCTCGTGATACGGCCAATACCAGTCGTCTGGTCGAGACCCGTAACCGTGCCAGCCTTATTCAGGTTAGTGGTTTGAGTCAGGGCCAGTGTGTCGTTAGTGAGGTCCGAGCTAGAGAGAGTAATCGTTGCGGTCGTGGTTGCCATGTGTGTATTTTTTGCAAATATAAATCTTATTCGTCTATCTGCTTCCTAGCCAATAGAATCTTGATTTCCTGGACATCCTTAAGCAGCTTGTCTATACTATTCTGAAGAACCATTGTCTGCTTTTCATGTATGTCAAGCCGCAATGACAGCTTAGACATGTCGATGTTGAGCTTCACATAAACCCCTACAACTCCTTCTGCGAGCATAATTATCTGATAGATGCTAATAGCCATTGCTATGCAATAATACTAAATATTTCGTATTACCACTTCACTCGGTTAGCCCAGTAAGCCGCGCTCATCTTGCCCTTTGCAATATTCTTTGCATGACGAGCCTTAAATGATTGTCTTCTATTGGCATAGGATTCTGACTCCCCTTGCTTCTTAGGAGAACCAGACACGCCCTGTTGACCGAATCGAATCAGTTTGGTTGTGCCCCCAACCTTAGCCAGCACCACGTGAGACTTTGTTGGGTGAGACGGGGTAGCCTTGGG
>Ga0181344_1000237_pt1 | contig 22616 bp, 26 predicted proteins | sample Su13VDMLBDD_FD_130098 | JGI IMG/M metagenome (GOLD analysis project Ga0181344, IMG submission 130098) | Freshwater viral communities from Lake Michigan, USA - Su13.VD.MLB.D.D | ecosystem: Environmental > Aquatic > Freshwater > Lake | place: USA: Michigan | collected 2013-07-15
AGGATTAAGGTATTGATCCACAAAACTTGGAGTAATGAACTCACTGCGGTTGAGATACTTATCAATGTTCTCTTTAATCTTAGGACTCTTAGTCTGCTTTTGAACTTCCATGAGCTTTGCACGGATGCGGTCAGCCGTCTCTGGATTAGACAGATCGGCATTGACAAGATCTTGGTCGCCATAGATAGCGGAATTAGCGGGGATACCAAAGCTCTTAATAGTTTGTGGCGTAACGATGCTATTAAACGCAGATAAAGCGGCTTTGTCAGCATCACCTTCCTGCATCTTCTTGGTATAGTCATCATAGATTTTTTTAATCTCTGGACGATTTCTAAAGCCTTCAGACAAGCGTTGTTGGATTACTGCCTGATCCGCCTCTGGAGTAATAGATGCTTCAGTAATCTGGGTTGGAACTTCAGATACTGGCAATGGATGGAACTCTTGGCGCAATAGGTAGCTAATAACTTTTTGGCGAATCTCAGGGTTGGCTTTGGGATACTTTTTAAGATAGTCAGTTAAAGCACTTTTAACTTTTACCATTTGTTCTGGATCAGCTAAATCGGCATTAAGTATGTCTTTGTTCTTGTAAATATTAGCTTTAGGGTTTATACCAAAAGATTTAATGGTTTCTGGGCTAAATGTTTGATTTTTAACTTGTTCCGCTGTACGAATGCCGTACTTCTCAGACATACCTTGTTCTGAGAGTTCATTGGGAACTACTTGAGCAAACTTATTACGCTCACTTGGGAATGTAGTTGTGCCATCTGGATTGACAATAATTGGGGTATTAATAGACTTACCTTGGACATTAGGGTCATATCCAAGCTGAAGTAATACTTCTTGAGGTTTATCTTCTTCTTTGGCTCTGCGTTTAGCCTCTTCCATTTGGGCTTTAGCACGCTCAATCTGGTTAGCATCGGCTGTATTAACAACACTCGATGGCAAGCCAAATAGGAAGCCTCCAACGGCTCCAAGACCAGCGGCTGAGCCTACCCCCTTCATAACATCAATATCGGGATTAACAGCGTTTAATTGGACATTAGAGGCTAGTTGACCACCGCCCTCTTCTACGCTTTCACTTAGGGTTTCACCTAATGTTCCACGGATAATACCCTTCTTAGGAGCACCAGCCGCGCCCCTTGTTAATGCTCTTTCAATGGTAGAACCAGCACCAAATGATGTGCCTATGCTTAATGCAGTCGCCTCTATGGCCGCAATCCTAGCCCTAGCCAACGCCTCTTGAGCCGCTTTATGTGGCTCTACACCTTGTCTAATTAGTTCTTCATGGACTTTTTCATAAGTATCTGTACCAATGTCTGCGCCCTGCATAACTGAACCAGTACCAATTGCGCCACGAACACCCGCTTTTGCTAATGCGGTGTCTGTTGCATTTGCAAGTAATACTTTAATACCAGCTTTAGTAGCAAGGCCACCGCCCATAGTTCCAATTAAGTTAGGAATTTGTTCCGTAAAGAATGATGTAAGAAGTGCTGGGTCTTTAAGAGTTGCACCAATAGCAGTGCCAGCTTCATCCCAAAACCCTTCGGCTTTAGCAATCTTTTGCTCTCTTACTCGTTCTTTTGCTTGTAGAATTGGCGACTTATTCTCTTGATAAGTCTCTTCCATGCGTCTACCAAGACCTTGTAGTCCTGTATCTGGACTTACTTCTCCAGTAACTAAACCAGCAACTTGTCCCGGAATCTGCAGTAGTTGACCAATACCTTTACCTAAACCCATTCCAGTATCGGTAATGGCTTCACCCCAAGTACGGCTTTGTTTAGCCTGTATATCAGGGTATTTTGGAAGGATGTCTCTTTCAATGGCAGTAGTTATCTGCTCATTAGACATAGAGTCAGGAAAGTTGACCTGACCAACTCCCTCTACATTAACAATTGGCATAGGTTACCCTGCTGTTCTTGTCTTAGGATTATAGTTTAATACTGGAGCAGCAGCTGTATTTGTTGGTTGGAATCCTAATTGATTAGATAAACTCTTATAGTATTGGTCATTAGCCAATGCATCTCTAATTTGTTTGTCAATTAATGCCTGTTGTTGATCTGGTGGCAAGCTAGAAATTCTTGGATTACCCGCAGCCATTTTTGTAACCATGGTGCGAATATCATTTTCTCTAGTTCTAAAGTCATCCCTTAACTGGTTGGCTTTATTCATAGCTCCTCTTTCCTGCCTATCTTTAGCCATTTCGCCATAGTAAGCCTGAGTAGCTTCGCCTTTATTAAGTGCAGTAAGTTCAGCAGCCCTTCTAGTTTTAGAAGCCGCGAGTGCTTGAATACCTTGTAAACCGCCTTGACCAATATTAGCAAACGCATAAGGAGAGGTTCCACCCATCATTCCTAATCCAGCTGCAAGCAAAGCAAGATTTTTATCTTCTTTAGTGCTTTCATTGATGCGTTTTCTTTCTTCTTGACTCTGAGCCATCATTTTCTCAAAGTAGCTTTCTTCAGCAGCCTTTTGTGGCGAAGTAACTGGTTGAGTTGGAGGTTTTTGATTAGCAAGAAATTCGTTTAAATATTGGTCTACTGCTGCATTTTTATCAAGTGATGGCTGACCTTTATTTGTTCCAGCTTTTTTGGGTGGTGTTGTAGGTTTAATGCCCATTAGTTCATTTCTAATGGCAGTCTGAATTCCATAATCGGTCTTATCGTAATCTTGGGCAGAAGCACCAATATCACCTTCAAGGGCGTATGGATTGTAATTACTTTCAACAACATCACCAGCTGCATAATGTTTTACTTCTCCACCTTCAGCTAAACCTCTGACATAGTTTTGGGTTTCTTTGAAGTTTGGAACTCCGCCATATTTACGAACATTGCCTGGACCTGCATTGTAAGCAGCTGCCGTTAAGCGTGGATCATTGCCAAACATTGGGCCTAATTGAGCCAAATACTTAACACCGCCATAAATGTTTTGCATTGGATCTGTAGGATCAACACCTAAAGATTTGGCAGTCTTGGGCATTAATTGCATTGGTCCAACAGCGCCAGCATGGGATTTAGCAGTGTCTGGGTTTTTATGACCGCCAGTTTCTTTGTATAGAACATGAAGGGCTAATTGAGGATCAACGCCTTGTTTCTTTGCTTCTGCAATAACAGCTTCTTCATACTTATGACCGCCAGATTTTGTTGGCATAATCATATTAGATATTTCAGTTTTAGTAGCTTCGTATGATTTTGGAAGATTTTCAACAAAACTAGACATTCTAGATGGAATATTTTTAATTCCAGAAACAATATCATTCATTCTGCTAGCTGCGTGTTTAGCCATAGCCATTTCCATTTTGTCATCTTCTTCATCATCTGACAAACCGCCATCTGCAAAAGCAATAATGCCACCGCCAGCGTAAGCTCTGCCCGGAATAGGCAATTGACCAACACCAGCTTCTTCTGGAGCTTGTGCCATTTGTTGAAAGGCTGGATTCTCTGCTTGTGCGTTCTTAGCAACTAACTGTTCAACAACTGTTGGTGGAACTTGCCCAGCATTTTGAAGTGCATTTTGTCTTGCAAAAGCATCTGCTAACTCGGCTTTACGAGCAAGAATTGGAGCTAACATCTCTTCGCTAATTTGCTTTTTTTGAGCCATTTGCATAATCATGGCTTGTGGCAAAGCAGCTAAATCATCGATTGAGTTGTGTTGTTGTTTGAGTGCGCTAAGAATACTCATAATTAACCTTATCTTGGAGTACCAAACATATTGTAGAGAGACAATCCTGTTAATCCCATGCCACCTAATTGACTAGCAAAACTTGGGGGAGGAGTTGTCTGAGATCCTGATGTAGCTGTTTGTGTTAATGGAGCACCACGAACCAAATTGTTCATAGTCTCTAATTGAGTTAATGGATAATTCAGTTTAGTCATTAAATCTTGATACTGAGTATCCAATTGTTGTTGTTGGGTAGCACGCTGTAAATCACCATACGCACCTTGAGTTTTTAAGCGATCAATATCAGAAGCTTGTTGTGCAGTACCTAGTTGACCAAATGTTTGACCCAAAGCATTGTAACCAGCGGCTTGACCTAATTGAGCTTTTTGCGCTGCATCAAAAGCGTTTTGCATACCTGTAGCTTGGATATTACCTAATTTAGTCTGTAGGTTACGATCCATTTCAGATTGAGCTAATAGCTGACGAGCACCACCGTAAGTGCCTTGTTTGCCAGCAGCTAAGTTATTAGTTAATAAACCTTTTTGTGCATCACGCAATGCTTCAGCTTTATTTACATCAATAACATTTTGTTCATACGGAGACATATACTGTTGGGTTAATGCTGGATCTAACATTGAACCCAAAGCTCCAAGACCTAAAGCACCAGCTCCAGCTCCAATACCAAACTGTCCGGGAGTTTTCATTCCACCCAGTTCTGTACCAATTTGTGCCTGCATTGGAGAAAGACCAGCAACACGACCAGAACCAGCCAAACCAGCAGCTTTTAATGGATCGCCATAGGCAGTTCCATAGTCTTGCGTTAATAGCTTTTGAGCAGTAGGAAGAATACCGCCAGCATCCGTTACATACGGCTTTAATATTGCTGGGACATCCGTTAGGGCTGTTGTTAGATTGGTAGATGTTGCCATGTTATATCCTTTACGCAGCTAAAAATTTGCGTGGGTTAATTTGTTTACCTTGAGATTTGCGACCAGTTCTTGCGGTACGAACCTTATCCATCATTGAGTACAGTTGTTTTGCGCCAGCTTTAGATGAACCATTACCTAAATGGGAAACTACATCAGCTGGTATTACAAACTCACCATCAGCTAATCTAGCTTCTTGTTTTCCACCAATATTTGCTGGAATAGAATCACTCATACCATCTCCACCGCCAGATAGGAATCTTGGAGCCATACCACCAGCAGCCATTTTAACAATTCCGTATTGACCTTCTAATGGAAATGCTCCCCCATTACCACCAGCGCCACCGCCTCCTCCAGAATAAACGCTAGGGCCAGCAAAGCCACCGGGGGTTGTATTTGGATTTTGATTGTTGCTAGACATGGCTGGCAATAATTGGTTAAGCCCACCAAGAGGCTGTTGGGTAGCATTTGCATTTGAAGTGCTAAATGGCGTTGATCCTGTTGCTCCTAACATACTTAATAAACCACCACTTAATCCATTTCTATTACCACCCATCATGTCTTGCTGTGTAGTGGTATTAGTGCTGTCAACTCTAGGCATATTAACAAAAGGTGCCGCAGGTCCTATGTTCTGAGCATTACCAAGAGCACCGCCCATGTTTGGCAAGTTTGCAAACTGATTGTACCCATTACCCATATCAATTTGACCGCCAGCGGCATATCTTGGAATACGACTACCCATAAAACCGTTTTGTAAATTTCCTTGATTTAAACCACGCGCCTCATCCATGCCATACTCATCATCTACAGATCCACCAACGGCATATAACTTATCTTCTCCCTGCATACGGGCGTATAAATTATCTATTTCATTACCTCTACCATAGTAAGTAGGATCCATTGAAACATCACGATTTGGTGTTGTGCTAAATGGATTTTCTCTTACAGCTTTACTAGCATCTTCTACAGAACGATTAACTTCGCCCATTGCTTTATCGTATTCACCTTGAGATATGGCATTGGCTGCTTTAGCTTCTTCAAGGTATTTGCGTTGTTCTTCAGCAGCCGCCATGCCCATACCACCATAAATAGTAGCTCCAGCCGCCATCATTGGTGATGTTGTGCCAGCTGCTTTAGCTGTAGCCGAAGCCAATGTAGAGGCTTGTTTAGCGGTCATATCGCCAGCACCAACTAAGTTTTTAATTCCTTCGCCAGTTTTGCTTACATTTTGTCCATACTCACTTAAAGCATCTGTATAAGTGCTTGGAGTAATTGCTTTGTCAGCAAAATTAGCTGCTGAATTATAAGCATTGGTTGCGCCTTCTGAAATATTTGTTCCAACTTGTGATAAAGCATCTCCAAAATTACCACTCATAATCTGAGAGCCAATTGATGGAGGGGTTGGTGGAACTGTTCCAGAAAGAGTATCGCCTAACATAGACCCATATTGCAATCCTGTTGCTGGGTTTATATTTTGAGCTGCTGCTGTTGCAGCATTTGCAGAATTAATTGCACTAGATGGAATGGCTGATGGGTCAGCAAACCCACCTGTAGAGTTGTACAAAGAACTAATTCCGTCTGTTGGAACTTCGCTTACTGGTAATGCATTAAACGCCGACTCTCCACCAGTGGGGACTGCCCCCCTCATATAATCGCCTAATTCAGCGGCACCATAAGCCATTGCTCCACCCATCATAGCGCCTTGGAGATTAAAGCTACCACCTTTACGCATTACTCCAGAACCATTTAAAGCTCCTAATCCTACCAAGAAAGGTGTTGGTAATCCCATTGCAGAACCAGCAACGGAAGCTACGGTACCCCAACCGCCCGGAATTGTGTTGCCAACCATTTTGTCAAAACTTGCCAATCCAGCACTAGCTGGTTGAACAATAGCTTTTTCTAATGGTTGAAATACTTGTGTGCCTAAGTTGTTTATAGCTCGATTAGCTTCACCAATAACAGGAATGCTATCCACTGCTTTACTTACAGCACTGCCAGGATTTAATGGGTTTAACTGACCAATAGCTCTTTGTATTGGTTTAAATGGATTCCCAAATCCAAACTCTGGTAAACCCGTAGTCGGGTTAATGGTGCCAGATCCACCCATAGACTTCAATAGTTTAGCTTCATCCGAGCTAATATGAGCCACCATATCATCGTTATAACGACCATATTTTGGGAGTTCTTGTGCTAGAGATTTTAGGCCGTGAGTTTGTCCGCCCTGTGCGTAGTAGTTCATATAATAGTCACCGTTACTGTCCCCACACTAGCTGTGGCAGATACTCCATATAAATAAGAAATGTTAGGTACGACAATCCGCAAGTCTTCCCCCACCTGAAATACAGTCCCATCTGCCAAATTGTACCCTGATGTTGGCAAATTTAATAGCCGAATACCATCTACTTGTAAAGAGGCATTTGAGTCTAATTGCGTAAAATAAAGCCTTAAAACAGCAATAAGCTGAGATAACTGTTGTGGGTCGTACGTTTCTGGCACCAAAGGCAATGCTGGCGCACGGAACTTTTGCATCCCCATTAGCGTTTCCCATCTGGTCTGCCGTCTAAACGAGGGCTACCTAGCTGCCATTGAACACCTAAATCTGTAGAAGCAATCTCAACTGCCATCTGACGTGCCCTAGCCCGCATAAATATTTGGTCTGTATATACGTCTACAGAAGTCCTAATAACGTCCCCAGTTTCTGTGTTGGAATATGTATTGCCTGGAAAGTTTCTTGGCTTAATATACATAGTCACTTCTGGAAGGGCTGCGGTAGAACCATCAAAATTAACATCAGGGATGATTCTTTTAGTTAATATAAACTGCTCTCCGTCTACCAAATCAAAGTCAGAAGAGGCAATATTAGCCTCTAAAGGCAAGGTATCAGCGTTTACACCACGCTCTTGGTCATATACGATATTTGAGGCTACAGACTGAGGGTATTCCCTTAGTGAAGAATCACTCCATGCAGTGCGCTCAATAGAGCCATAGTACCAAATCTTTTCTAAGTGGTTATAGACAATATAGGCATCATTAACATTACTGTTGGCGGTAGGGTAGAACCACCAGATTTCATTCCAACCTTCATTGGTGCCCACAATAATCTGGTCTGCTTGTGCGTAGTTTAGGTTTTCAAAGACGTGGTTACGCAGGGTGCAAGGCAAAGTCTCTACCCGACCAGAGTAGGCATAGAACTTATCGTGACCGAACCAATAGGCGGTGTTATTAACTACGGCTACAGAACGGGAGCTAAGGATAGAGATGTTGTCTGATAGTTCTTGTAAACCGAACACATCTGTTGTGCCCAAATACTGCAGGGAATTGAGTGTACCGTCAGTAAATACTAGAATCTCTTGACGGGTTGCTATAGCGCAAACAATCTCAGAACCCCTAGAAACACGGATAAAACCAGCAGAATTGGTGACTAATGGAGTCCAGACATTAGCCTGACCTTGAGTTGCCCAACGAATAAGCAATGGGTCAAAAGCACCGCCACCATAAGGTGTGGCTCCAAAAGCTAATAAATGCTTGTCATTCTGGGATAGATATATCTGTTTTGTTTCTAGTGGTACATCTGCTGGAGCAATGCCATCTATAGTGGTTGTGGCTAAAGGAGTAGCTCTAACTTGAACCCCATCGGTGTTCTTCCAGTAATAGATAGTGCCATTACGGATATTCATTACAAGGTCATTATCAAAGTTATTGAAAAACCAATCTCTTTGCAACTGAACCACAGGAGTTACTGCGCCAGAACCCCAAGTGCCACGACCCCAAACACCAGCACCCCAACCATAACCATAGGTAACTGTGTCATATCCAACATCAATATCGTAGTAAGCTGTAACTGTAGCTCCGCCCTTTGCTGTGTCAGAAGCATTAGCATTTACCCCTACATTGATGGTATAGACTTTAGTAGAGGTGTTTACGGTTAAAATTTCATAACCAAACTCAGCGTTTAATACATTAGCTGTAATGTTCCCGCCAAGCGTTGTAGCACCAGAATAGGTTACATAATTACCAACTTCTGGGTTATATGCGGTATCAGTTGAGTAAGATACGCTAAGTACGGCAGAGCCAGTAGTAGCTGTAAACGGACCAGCAGCAGCCCCTAAAGTGGTAGAAGTGTGCTGTAGAGGGGTAATGTCGTAGAACTCTTCACCAGCCTCGATGTAAACCTTTTTGCTGGTACCCATTGCAAGGTAGTTATCACCAAGAGTGGTAATCCAGTTAAACATCTGACGGCAAATACCAATAAGCGTAACTGTGCCATAACGAAGCCACCCACCAATCTTCTGTGGATACCCAGAACGAAAACGAATCTTATCGCACTGAAACCAACCGCCTTCGTTGGTGTAGTTTGTCTGATCTCTGTTAACGCCTGGTTTAAATTGTAGCTTTTGTAATGGCATTCGGGTTTACCCTAATATGGATAGAGCTTTGGCAATTTTGGCTTTACGGTCATCTAAACCAATTAAACCGCCATTGATACGTTTAGTCATTGTCTCAAGATCTGAGGCATCTGCCAAGTTGTTTAAACCTTTCTTGTTCCAGAACCAGCCAGCACTTAAGGCTGCATATCGTGGATCCAACAATAAAGTAGGGTCAGAAAGAAGATCAACACCAATACCAGATCCGCAGTTTGCATAGTTTTCTTTACCTGTAAGCTGGATAAGTCCTCTTCCCAAAAACTTGGAAGCCTCTTCCTCGCTAGTGTTTCCTAGTCTGCCGTTGTAGACCTTACCTGCTATTTTAGCTGGATTACGGGCATATTGAGATGCATATTCTAAATTTGGGAATCTGCTGGGCCAAGTCTTCATCAGCCCTTCTGCGCTGTAATTTAAGTTTTCTTGAAGAGTCTTGAAGTTTCCAGACTCATGAGCGCACTGCCCAATAAAGCAAGCCTGACGGACAGGCGTAGATATGTCATATTTGACAAAAGTTTCCTCTAAAGGGGCAAGCCATTTATGGTCAATCCCCAATTTATCTAACTGGTCATACGTCATTGCTTTTTATTTCTTTCTTCTATTAACTTAACCCGTACATGAAGTTCATGTAACTCTTTATAAATTTCTTCTCTAATCCTTGCCCGTTTTTCTGCTGATATTGGGCTATCTGTTGGAACGCCTTCAGCTGTAATCAACGCTGGCATCTTGCCTTCAATCTGAGTTAGACGGGTCTGGAATGAAGATACTTGACCAAGTAGCCAACCCATGCAAACTACAACGATGGGAATAATTGCTTTTAAAAGGTCTTGCATATTCATTCTTTTTTAGCTTTCATATCCATAATCTTCTCAAGGGTTCTTCCACCAAAGTAGAAGGACATAATCAACATACCCCATTGACCAAGCAGTTCTACATAATTGTTGTTTACCTCAATATCCCAAGCGGACATCATCGCAAACGCAGAGTACACAAACAGAATAAATACAAGGGTAGCTGGGCGAATGTTTTTGGACAGGGTAGAGTCAGAAGCCATATCTGCTTCTTGGCGTTTAGTAACTTCCTGCATTTCAGTCTGGTCTGCTTGCAACTCAGCCATCCTACCTTGCTGCTGTATCTCTAGCAATTTAGCTTGTGCCTCTGCTTTTGCAGCTGGGTCAGGAATAACTTTGTCTAAGATTTTCATCCCAACGCTAATAATATCGTCTACACCAAACATGATATTGCTCCCCAATAGCTATAACAAAACCCTAAATATGCAATCATTTAATACCCCAAGTTAAATACCACGCTATTACCGCAGCTGCTGCAAAGCAATAAAACTGTACTCGTCTTACCGCTTTTAAATCATGCTGGTATTCTTCGTTGTCTTTTCGTTGCATACCTTCAATATCCAGCTTTATCTTTAATACTGCTTCCCACTCTTTAGCGCCATGCTTTTTAACAAAATCAATCTTTAGTTTTGCTTCTTCATCGGAGATTTGTTTCTTATGCTGCCATGACTCTAAAGCCTTAATTAATGCTCTTTCCTTCTTAAACTCTGCTTCCCGCCTTGCTCTTACACGTTCATTAGCCTGTTTCTGAGCTACCTCTGTTGCATCGTGCTGGGCATTTTCAATGCTTTTAGATAGCCCTTTAGTAGCCTCTCTAGTTGCATCAAGGCTACCGCTAAGAGTTTTGACTCCTTCTGATAATCCATACGGGTCGGGCATAACTTCTCACCTTACATAACTCCGCCACCAGCGGCAGGAACAGATGTCGCATGGATAGAAATATGTTGTTTAAGGTTCAAAGGCGCACCGCAATCCGAGCAGGTATCCGCAGTTAGTTCAGCTTCGTCAAGGTCATAACCACAGGCACGACACTCAATATGAACTTCATGCTTAGGCTGAACCAGCCCGTCTACGATTTGTGCTTCGTAAACGGTTCTCATTATGCGGTCATTCTTTCTACTACATCCCACGATAGGGTTGACTCATTCCAAGCATATGGCTTGTCGTCTGTAGGCATCGCTATTGGAGCTTCCCAAAGATAAGTAGTTGAGTTCATGTTCCAGCTTGGAAATGGTTGTGGAGGAGCAAAGCCTGTGCCGTCAAATGTATAACCAATACCAGCATAGTTCTTATGCAACGGCTCACGACCACTAGGCTGTCCGTCTTGACCGTAGTGGATACCGCCACGAGTGTTATAAGAGGTTTGTTTCCAGTTAGCTGGGTCGCCCAATGCGCCAGTGGCAATAAAGTCTTCCTCTGCGACTACTACTTGGACTACAACACCGTTTTCAATTTTAGCAAAGTGTGCCATTAGATTGATACTCCTAGGTTAATTAATTTAAGTTCTTCGACTGTTGTTACTGCGGAAATAGATGCTTCTGTTGCTGTAGCCCATGCAACGACTGCCGCACGATAAGTGACTACATCAGCAGGGATGTCAACACTACGCTCTGCTTTACGGATTACATACCAATCAGTTTGGGCTAGTGTCATGTTTGTGTTGTGCTTGACCTTGGCAATCCAATTAGACTTTAAACCCTTAGTAATTAGACGCTCGGTGCTGTCTACCATTACAGGGTTCTCTGGGTCGGTTTTATCTAGCACCTGCACATACATTGGGTTGCCGTCTTGGTCAACCTCTGCACGGTCTTCTAGCGCTTTTGGTACACCAGTGTATGAGCCGTCTGAATTTTGTGTTACCCAGTAATATTGGTCATCTGGGCGTACTTCGTCTTGTCTAGTAAATGACATGATTATTCCTATCGTGCGTTAGCGTATTTAAAAGGGTTTTCAGCAAAGGCAGCGTATATAAGTGTTGCACCGCTACCATTAACAGCACCACCGTTAGTTCTTAATTTAAAACCATTGGACAAAATATCTAAAAAATTAGTATCTGTAACTTCTGCGGCAGATGAATTTGCTTGCAAACTAGTTCTTGCTTCATTATATGAATTTATAGAAGTATCAAGAATATACCAAGAGCCAGTGGAATCTGAGCGTTTAATCATAACCCAACGAGGTCTAAATCCTGTATATATAAATGGCCCATCAGAACTACCATTACCAGTGTATGAGCCAAATGCAGAATAACCAGCAATAGGTGCAAAACAATATCCTACAAATGAAACTCCGTTGCCATTTAATTCAGAAGCAACCCCTAATGTAACTACTGTGCTAGATGGAGTTGTATTGTTCCAATATGCAGAGTTTGGACCAGCGGTTGCATTACTTGAATTTAAAAAAATAATTTTTGTATTGCCTATACCAACATGGTATGTTGACCAATCGTTATTTCCTAAACTTTTAATTATTACCATCTGTGGAGCAACACCAAGCACAGATAATCCATGACCTACCGTTGCACCAGAAGAACCATTACCTGTAAATGTAAAAATGCTAAATCCACTTGTTGTATTTGCGGATACTGAAGAAGTTATTGTTCCTTGTGTGTTGCTTGTTCCAGTGGCAGGTGCTGCCCATTGCCAAGCTACATAAGTTCTTCCACTTGTGTTTACATCACCGCCTGTACCACTGCTATCAAGACTAAATCCATTAGAATTAATGCTTACAAAACCATCGCCAGTAGTTGATTGTGCATTTGTTAAATTAGGGAATAATCTGTTAATACCAGCGGTTCCACGCAGTACATCATGTGCAACATGGTCTGTAGCATTGCTTCTAGATTTAAACCATTGCAAACCTGACTGAAAACCAGCTGGATTTGATGGGCTGTTATTAGTTAAAGTTTGGCTACCACCTGTACCTGTGTACAAGTTAATGTACATCTGCTTAGAGCCATCTGGGATTGTTGGTGTAGGCATAGTCTTATAGGTTGTAAGTGTTAAGGGCTAAGAAGTTAGCTGGTGGTGTGTAAGTGAATGGTTGTTGACCACAATTCAACGCAGCAGAACTACCATTGTTATAGGTATCAATAAAAATACCGTGTGCAATAGTTAAGTCAATATAGCCAGTTAATGTAGTCAATAATGTGCCGTTTTTATATATATAAAGATAATTACCTACCATGTCCATAGCAACACCAATTACATCACTGCTACCAAAAGACCCTGTAGGGCTTCCAACTGTAGATCCGTATACGTTCCAACCACTACCAGTATTGTAATAAATTACATTTGGACCACCAGAAGCAACCCAAGGACCGTTAAAGGTTTGTGATTGCTTGCAAATTCCAACCCCAACGTTACCACTTGCTGTTACTCCAGCTGTAGTAATTTCCCAATAGAACTTATCGTTAATACCGCATAAAGTGCCAGTAATAATTCTGTCAGAAGCAGCTGTCCATGTTGCTAATAGATTGCCGTTTGAAAGAGTAACATTACCAGCGTTGTATGTTAGCGGATTGTAAGTACAATAGTTTGCAGCCGTTGCACTAGTCAGCGTTGGGACATCGGTCATTGAGTCGTAGGTTGATACCATGCCAGAGTTAATAATAACAATTCCAGAACCACCAGAACCACCAGTATTAGTACCTGATGCTCCGCCACCGCCTCCACCAGTATTAGCTGTACCTGATGTACCTGTAGAACTATTTGAACCTGCTCCACCGCCACCTGAACCACCAACACCAGCAGTATTTCCTACACCAGTAGCACCACCACCACCACCGCCATAAGTTGTTCCATTAATCCAAGTAAATCCTGCACCGCCATTACCGCCTTGACCGCTAGAACCGCTTACACCAACAGCACCAGCACCACCGCCACCGCCAGCACCCCATAATCCTGAACCAGCACCAAAGCCTACTCCACCATTGTTACCTTGCCCTGATGTACCAGCACCAGCCGCACCAGTACCTGAACCTGCACCAGCACCGCCACCGCCAGAGCCACCAGATGCACCAGCACCGTTAGCTGTAGAACCACCCGCACCACCGCCAACTGCTGTTAGTGAACCAAATGTTGTATTGCTACCGTTAGAGCCACTTGCACTTGTACCACCTGCGCCACCTGCTCCTACTGAGTAGGAAATAGTTTGACCTGGAGTTACTGCCATAGCACCATATATCACACCACCAGCGCCACCGCCTCCGTTAAACGCATTACCACCAGCACCGCCACCACCAGCTACTAAAAGGTAGTTGATAAAGGTTACATTTGATGGAACTGTATAAGTACCAGAGCTTGATGTATAAGATGTGTAAGAACTTAATACAGTATTAATGTTATTTGGTGTCCAATTGTTACCAGCTGGGCTAAAGTCATAGCCCAATGTGGTTGTTGACGCTGTATTGCTAAACGGCAAATAGAATCCATTAGTACCGTAGCTACCACCGTAGGTAATAGGTTGCCATACACCGTAGCTGTTAAATGTACCGAAGCTGTTTGGTGTTAGTTGTTGACCATTTACATAATTAAATTCAGCCAAATAACCATCAAAATAATTTCCATTGTCGTATCTTGAACCAATAGTGGTGTAACTATTATTTCCAATGTTTAAGTTAGCGTTTTGTGCTGGATAAGTAGTAGATGTAAATGCTGTTATCTGAGAACCATTTACATACATTTTTACACGATTTGCTGCAGTTGCTTGAGTTGTATCTACTGCAACAACAAAATGATACCAAGCCGCTGGGTCACGGAATGCTTGAGTTGTTTGAATTATCCAAGTATTAGCCCCAGCACCATCCCATTTTCTAAAAACTAAACCATCGGGAACAGAGTAAGAATTAGGTCCAAAGTGTAATGTATTGTCACTAGAACTTATTATTCCCTGTTCGTTAGTTGCTGTACTTAATATACCTCTTTTTGTCCAGAAACTAAAAGTCATTATTTGCAAATTTCCAGCAGTAGTTGGAGTACGACTTAAGTTTGCGGATGCGCTGTTACGGAAACGCAATGAGTTGTTAACCAACTTCAATGGTGTTAAGTATCCGCTTGATGTGAATGTGTGGATTACATTGCCACCAGAGATTGTGACTGTACCGCCAGCCATAAGCTGAGTAGAGCCAGCGTAGCTGATGATTACGATGCCTGAGCCACCGCTAACACCGTCTTGGTTTGAGTATCCAGAAGAACCAGCACCACCACCTGTATTAGCAGTTCCTGGTGTGCCTTGTGTGCTTGCAGAAGTTGAACCTGCACCGCCACCACCTAGACCACCTGTACCACCTGTACCGCTGACATTATTACCGCCACCACCACCACCAGCGTAGTAGGTTGATGTTCCTGAAATGGATGAAGCTAAACCATTACCGCCATTACCAGGGTTATTGTTGCTTGTGCCAGTACCAGCAGCTCCTGCTCCACCACCGCCTGAACCACCGTTACCTGTAGATGTTCCACCAGCGTTACCTTGACCTGAAGTAGCGGAACCACCAGTACCTCCACCACCTGCACCGCCTCCTGAGCCGCCTGTTTGACCGTTAATTGAACCTCCACCACCACCATTACCGCCAGCTCCACCGCCAGCAGCAACAGTTGCATAAGCGCTAAACGATGAATTTGCTCCATTTGAACCAAGACCATATCCACCCGAATAACCAGCTCCGCCAGCACCTACAGTAATTACATAAGTAGAATTTGTATCAATAGTTAAGCCAGAACTTGTTAATAAGCCCCCAGCTCCGCTACCACCGCTTGCACCAGTAGAACCGTTAGTTCTTCCGCTACCTGCACCACCAGCTACGATTAAATAGCTTGCTGACAATGTAGACAATGGGGAAAGAGTTCCAGAAGTCTGGAATGTATGAATTGTGTTTGCACCGCTAGTTGTGACGATACCGCCACCGAATTGTTGTGGAGATGGGTAGGAGATAATCACTACGCCTGAGCCACCTGAGCCTGATGAACTTCCTTGTATACCACCACCGCCAGAACCTGTGTTAGCAGTTCCACTTCCACCAGTTGTTCCGCCTGTACCGCCACCGCCAGAACCTGCTGTACCTCCACCAGAACCACCACCACCGCCACCGCCAGCATAGGTTACAGAAGAGCCAGTAATGCTTGATGCTGTACCAGCTCCGCCAGTACCACCAGTTGAGCTTGAAGCGTTACCGCCAACAGCAGATGAGCCACCACCACCACCGCCAGCCGCAGCAGTTGAAGCAGAGCTAAATCCAGTTCCACCAGCGTTTCCTTGACTGCTAGTTCCAGTTCCTGCTGTGCTTGCGCCAGAACCGTCAGCACCAGCTCCACCGCCAGAACCGCCATTTTTTGCGTTTGTTGGCGCTGTTCCTGATGGACCTATTCCGCCACCACCACCGCCTACTGTTGCAGTTAGTGTTCCAAACTGTGAATTTGAGCCACTATTTCCACCAGTATTTAAACTTGCGCTAGATACTGATGCGCCACCAGCTCCAACAGTTACGGTATATGAAAGTGTTAAGTCAAGAGATGTTGTGCCTGTTAATAAACCACCTGCACCACCACCGCCAGCACCTCTTATTGATTCTGCACCACCAGAACCGCCACCAGCAACAACGAGGTAACTTGCAGAAACGGCATTTGCACCAGAAGTCCAACCAAAGGCTGCTAGGGCTGCTGCACCAATTTTAGATAAACGTGGCATCTATGAGACCTTAAGCAAATTTAGTTTGAGCTGCAAGTACTGTAAATGCTGCACTTCCTGTTTTGATAATGACGTAGGTGTAGCTGTCTATTGAACTAGCGTTACCTGTTGTTGGGGCTGTACCGCCCTGCCATTTTGGTGTTACAGAAGAGCCATCCACTTGAACTGCGGAGTTGTAATAGGCTGTAGAACCTTGAGTTACTAAGAAGGTAACAGACAAAGACTCACCTGTAGCCATAATGGTATTTAGAGATGTACCGCTAGAACCACGGAAGTTTACTGTCCAGTTTGCTGATGCGTTACTTGTGTAATACAACACGGATTGAGTAGTTACATCGTAGTTAATTGTGCCTGTAGCTGCCGTAGCAGAAACTGTAGCAACCTCAAGAATATTAGAAGTTTTTAAGTCAGCGTTAGATGAAGTACCAGCAAAAGTCTGTAGGGCTGTAAATGTTGTGGCTGTGCCAGGTGCTACATAATCTGTTCCAACGGTAGCTGTAGTAATTGGGCTTGTTCCTGCGCCTTTTAACAAAGCACCAGAAGAGAAGGTAGAAGCGCCTGTACCGCCATCGGCTACGGCTAAGTCTGTACCTAATGTCAGAGAGCTTAGATAAGTTGTTGCATCAACAACGTTTGTACCGTTATTGAAAACAAACATAGTCTTACCAGCGGGAACGGCAATTCCAGTACCTGTGGTGTTTTTGATTGTTTTAGTAGCAGTAGTGGTATTGTTTACTAGGTATAACTTCTCAATTTGGCATCCAGAACCAAGGATTAAGTTACCTGTATAACCTATTCCTGCGCCAGATTCTGTTAGGTTTAAACGCAGATTACGGGCTGTTTGGGTAGCATTAGTGTCTGTAAGCGTTACAGTAACGTCTGCTGCGCTTGAATAAGCTACATCAGCAGAGCCTGTAATGGCTTCTTGAATGGCTGTTCCAATATTGGTATCGGTAGTAACACCCCAAGTACCAGCTTGTTCACCCGTGGTTATTAGCTCGAATTTTAGTTCACTATATGTGGATGCCATTTTTTATCCTTTATGCTGCTATTTCTACCCAATTAGGGCTTTGTGTGTCAATAATATCACTCCAAGCGCCAGTTTGCGAGTCATTAATGGATGTCCAATTTGCCGTTTGATTATCATCAATTTGACTCCAAATTAAGACTGACCCAATCTGACCTGTTGCACTAACACCCGTAACCCCTACATCTGCTCCAGCTACTACACTAATTGTTCCAACGCTAGAGACTAATAAGAAACCAGTAACACTAACATTTTGCTCTGTAATTGCTGATATTTGACCTATAAATCCAATACCAACAACCCCAGTTACATCTACAGAAGCGCTACCAGTATTGGTTACACTTCCTACAAATCCTGTGGCAGAAACGCCCGTTACAAAAACACCAACACCTTCTTGTACGGTTACGCTTCCTACGCTAGCAGTAGCGCTTAGTCCAGAAACAGGCGCATTTGCAGCCGCCTCTACACTTACTGAACCTACCGTTACTGTTCCTGCAACGCCTGTAACACTAAATGAAGCATTACCTACTACAGACGCACTTCCAACATATCCTATGGCACTAACGCCTGTAACATTAACACTAGTTACAACTAATACAGTTACTGAGCCTACACTTCCAGTGCTTGTAACCCCAGTTACAGATACACTCGCACCAGCCTCTGCTACAACAGTACCTACAGAACCCGTTGCACTTACTCCAGTTACGCCAACTTCAGATCCAGCATTAACAGCTACATCTGTTATTTGTCCTGTACCGCTTACTCCAGTTACGTTAACAACTGCCGTACCAAAAACCGTTGCACTACCTAACTGCCCTGTACCAGAAACACCTGTTACATTTACTACTGCATTCTGTTCTGTATTAACAGTTACAGAACCAATCTGGGTTGTACCTACTACACTAGCGCTACCTTGACCCCACGGACTTTCGCCCCAGCCGCCATAGCCCCAGCCACCTAAAGGAACCTCTACGTCAGTGTAGCCTGTTCCCCAGCCGCCATAGCCCCAGCCGCCATTGCCCCAACCCGAATAAGATGCCACCTAGCCATTCCTACGCAATGCGGATAATAGCGTTACTAGCGTCAGCAGTCGGGAAAACAATCGTAAACGTACCAGCGGTAGATGTTTTAGCACCACCAAAGTCAAGTACACAAACGGTAGGATTAGTTAAACCCAAACCAGAAGTTGGCGTGGTGTTATAAATTAATGCACCGTAAGCTGTGATAGTTGCTGATGTAAATGACAAGTCAGCAAAGTCTGTAAATGCTGTAGTGCTTGAAGTTGTCGGAGTTACATTAGTCAGCGTACCGCCACCAGCAGAATATGTACCAGAGTTAGCTACTTCGTTAGTCGCTGTATATGCAGTCGTAGCAGCAGTAAATGATGCTGAGTTGTCATACATAGCTAACTTAAAAGTATCGCCAGTTGATAATGTGAAATCGTGCGCTGCTTGCAAAATCTGCTGCTTGAAGCTGGTGCACATAAAGTTGCCTGTAAAAGCCATTTTGGACTCCTATTCGTCTAAAAGTTTAATTAATTCGGGGTGACCAGCTTCCCTTAGCTTATGAGCTAGTGTTACACGATCAAATTTTACTGCCTCATTCATGTAAAAAACCAACACACCACGAATATGATTGCGAAAAGCATTTGCCTGTTCACGAACCAAAGGATGGGATTGATCCCCTACTTGAATGATTTTATCTAATGCTCTTTCGGCAATCTCTTCTGGAGTAAAGCCGCCATGATCCTTAGTAAACACTTGAATACCGCTAGATTCGCCTAGACCTTGTACGCTAATCATTTTACTGGATACCTCACTTGACCGCTACGGTAAGAGTCTTGACGGTCTTTAGCTTCGCCCAACTGTTTAAGTTCTACCATAGCTTCGTCATAACGAGCCTTGTAATTTGTAAGAATATCTGCATCAGACTTCATAAATGTTGCTGCTTCTAAGAGCGCCCCATAGACCAATACCATAGAGAAATTGTCCCCAAGCCAGCTTGTACCAGCAGTAACAATAGAGGTTGGATAGTAAAAATAATGCAATTCTGTAGCGTAATTAGCATTTGGAGTAGGCCCCAGAATAAATGTATTATTGTCAAAAACAGCGTAATACTCTGGCTCTCCGTAAAAAGCAGCGTCAGTATCTGGATAAGCCTCACGAATAAAGTTTACGTCTTTGTTTAAAAGATAGTGATATTCATTATTGGCATTAATTACTGCAAGGCTGAATGTAGAAAGCCAATCGGAAGGAGTTGCAAGGTATTTATTACCAGATGTCATTGTGCCTGTAACATTCTTACGGAACGCTGGCATTTGCACCATGTTATAGATGCGTTGCTCCGCCAGCTGCACAAAGGTAGCTAGTTGCTGTGCAGACGTAAACGACCCAACCGTTGCTGGAAAGTCGTTTTCAGCGTAACTTTTAATTACAGAAGTTAATTCCGTGTAATTCATTACGCCATTGGTCCTCTAGATGTGAAGCCTTTAGTAGCACAACCAGATCCACGTTGCTTAATGCCATTTGTTTTAATGTTATCAGCAGCTGGATTACCCATTGATACACGTTTTGCTGGCATACCAACCGTAGTGCTATCCGAAGATACGCTGTTAGGATCTACTAATTTTGCTGTACTTGATTTCATTGGCTTACCATCCATAGTGTGTGGTTTGGCATAGACTTTGGCATCGCCAACTTCTTTACCCATAACTTTTTTGCTAAACATTATCTGCCTCTTCCAGCTTTCTTCTGGTTTGCTACACGAGCCAAGTTGCGGCCTACATCTTTCATAGCCATAGAGCTAACGCCCATCTTTTTGCTAGCACCTTTTAGACCCATTACTGATGGACCTGAATCGCCTAAATTTTTACCAACGGTTTTACCCTTGGATTCAATACCGCCTGCGCCTTTTTTAAATGACATTTTCTACTCCTAAGTTGTTGTTACTGTTACGCTACCTACCAAACAAGATGGGGCAAGATCATTGGGGGTTAATCCGTTATCTCTAGCACCACCAACAGGGTTCCATCCCCATTGAAATACTCTACTACCACCCTGCGGTGTTCCAGAAGCATCTGGATTAACACTATTTGTTAATATTATCTGTAAACCGTTGTTTCCAGAATTTAAATAACTAGTATCTGGTCTGGGTTCCCGGACTGCCTGTGGATCATTTACTGGATACATACCCAATTGCAATTGTGGCTGATCTGGTTCCCAACACTCTTTACATACTTTAATACTAACTTGCTTAGTTTTAATCGTTAACTTACGCAGTTCCTTTAATTTAAACCGTTGTCCACATCTATCACATTCTGCAATCGAATACTTGCCAGACGCAAAATTACTAGGCATAGAACAAATTCCTTGGTACAAAGCGAATAGGGGCAGTTTCTCTATCTTCCTGAGAAGCTAAACCAAACTGTTCTTCATAATCCGCTTTTAAAAACATTACTTTATTTGGATCTGTACCCTGTATTTTAACGCTTAAAAAGTACGCTAAACCAGCTACTAAGCAATTAATAAAGCGAAATGGTACATCCTGTATATTTATGCCATTTCCAGCGTCCTGGATGCGTCTCATGCGCCAGTAAACCAAGGTGTATGGTCCGCCACCAGCATCAGGGGTTGGCCAGATATTTACGCATGGTAGGTACTGGATGTATATAGCAGCGCCAGATGTATGGGCAGCGGCTGTTGTACCGTTTTGACCACGCCAGCAGTTTAATAGCTGATTTCCACTGATATTGGTATAGGCAATAACTTCACTGTCAATCTGGATAAAACCTGTAGAGCGCAGATTATTAGTTGTAGATAGCGTAATAGTGGTATCTGTAGCCGAAATAGTGGCTCCTAAAGTACCAGAAAATAAGTCTGAATTACCAGATTGGCGGTTAAAGTAAACCTGTACTGGGCGACCAGTTGTTAATTTATTAGGAATAGTAGCGTAAGTAGGCTCAGATATACGAGACAAATTAATGTCAGTTTGGTTAGATATACTGGCATTACTTGTCCTTGTTTCAAGATCTAAGATATCAACTGTATCAACTGGAACCGCATAGATACCCTGATTTGTTACCAAAGGAATAGAGCACTCTTCTACTGTCCATAGATTAATACCACGATTGGCCCACTCAACACTCATCAGATTCAAAGACCGTCTTGCAGTCTTTAAATCATAACCAGTACGAAGTTCTGAACCGCAACGCTCAAAAGCCTCTTCGACTAACTCGGAGAGGTTTAGGTTAAATACGGTTGTTCCAGAGGTATATGCCATTATTTATTCGCTTTAAGTGATACTATTTCTGCCCGTAGCTTCTTTATCTCTTCATCACGCTCATCTAACTTTTTCATTAGACTTACACTTGTTTCAGCCCACATTGCCATATCTCTAACTCGCTCTTTATGGTCTGCCAACATCATTTGATACAAACGCTCAGATGCATCAATCTGAACCTGCATGAAATCTTTCACTTTATTTTGCCTTTTTTACGGGTACTTTACGAGTGGTTGTTTTCTTTGCAGCAGGCTTACTTTTTGGCTTTTCTTCTGGGAAAGGCCATGCCGCTTCAACATTTAACTTGCCAACTTGAATGTCAATTTTTGGCATATAACCAAGTTTGTCAAATAACCAAGTAACCATAAAGTTCATTTATTTCCCCTTGCTGCTCTCATGTTATCTACTAAATTAGGATAAGGTCTGCCAGCTGCCTTTGCCATAGCTTTAGCAGATGTTTTCTTTTTTGCTGATAATTTTTTAGGTTTACCTAAACCAGTTGGGCGCGGCTTATCCCAGACTTCACCGCCTTTAGCGTATTCTGTAAAGTCTGTATCATCTCTACGGGCTTTTTTAACGCCTTTACCCATCTTAGAAGGCATAATTGCACCCATACCACGGCTTGATCTCATGCTTTTGTCTTTCCACGAATAGCACATCCATCTGCACGGGCAGACGCTGATTTAACTTTACCACCTTTTGAGTAGTTTTTTGTTATATCACGGTTTAATTTTGGCATACCGCCAGCTCCACCACCACCTACTCCACC